>OKTA01000082.1_pt1 | contig 84999 bp, 81 predicted proteins | sample 1606321 | NCBI WGS metagenome assembly OKTA01 (sample SAMEA3879562, study PRJEB24766) | human gut metagenome | biome: human-associated habitat; feature: feces | place: USA | collected 1985/1987
TGTATTCCCTTGTAATAATAATGCTTGTAACAACAGAAACCATGATCGAGCAGATGATGCTTGCTATTACAATTTCCATGTCAATCCTCCCTGCTACGCCACTCCGTATTTAATAGCCAACTCTTTTACGATAGCCGTATATCCCTCAATCAGCTTCTTATCATCAGCGATCACATCCAGATAATTCAATTTGTCTCTTCTGGATTTGCAAACACCCTCATCTGCCATTCTTCTACGTTTGTTTGTGAGTCTCTGCTTTACATTCACTCCCATACGTTTTTCTAACAACTGATAGGATTCTGCCCTTACATCTTGATAAGACTTGCTGTCTCCGCACTCCATACCAATTTTTCTCAAGATTCTTCCGGTATCTTCTCTCCATGATGTTGTATCGATTGCAACAACCTCACGGATGCTTTCAATCCGTTCTTCCACGTGCTCAAGCTTCTCTGCCTGACGCTTCTGCTCAATTTCCAAGTTAATCATGACCTGTAACTGCGGTGAGAGTTCTTGTGTGGCAAGAGATGCCGCTTTGTATTTCTTTTCTACCCGGATGAAATATCTGCGTACTTGCTTTCCTTTTTCGTTCCGCTCAAGCATTGCCATTTCTTTGGCAGTATCCAGTTTGATTATGTATTCCTTCTGCGTTCCGCCGTTTACTAAATTTTTAGTAAGCGTATCAAAATCTTCTTTCTCGCAAGCATCTACGTCTCCAAGTCTATTTTTAACCCAATCGTTAAATCTGCTTTTAACTCCAAGAACCTCATGCAGTTCTGAACCGTATACAACTTTTTCTCCTGTGCTTGTCTCGTATACTGGGACAAGTTCATTTTCAATTACTTTTAATTCGTTCGTTGTTCGTCCTTTCATCATCTTGCTTTCTTTGTTTCTTTCAAAAATGCAGATGCAGCCATCGAAATAATCCCATCGATCTTTCCCTGTGCTCTTTCCGGAAGTTTGTCCCAGTTCTCTGCAATCTTTTTAAAGTCCTCTAATCGTTTTTCTTCTTTCTTCTTTGTGATGTTTTCTGATGTTTCACTCATGTTCTCACCTCTTTCTTGTTGAATCTTTCTTGTCATTTGTTTCCTTATCTCCTATAATTTACCTACAGGCATCCGCCAATGCCGAGTATTTAAGAAAGGAGATCGACTATGGTACTTAAATCTTTTGACGAATTTAAAAAATCGTTAACACAAGAAGATATCGACTATATCAACGGCGTTAATGATGAGGATTATCCAACGCTTGAAACATCTCTTGGAGACCCTAATGCTTTTAACGAAATAGCCGGATTTATAGCTGGATTCAGTTTTAAAATGAACGTCCGTCTTCTTGAGTTGTATCACAAATGGCTTTCCGAACAGCTTGAGAAATAATCTTTCCATTAAGCACAATATCGGAACTGAGCTCCTTGCTTTTTTTAATAGCTTGGAGTTCTTTTTCATTAGGACATCCACAATATTGACAATATTTGTTTGAACTGTGTATTAAATTTTTGCACCGAGAGCAGCGAATAAAATTTTCGTGTTTTAATAAGTATTCGTTGCACTCTTCTTGTGTCATAATCACAGTGTCACCTACTTCATGTTCCGTGTATCCCATTCTCGCTCACCTCCTACTCCAAAAATACTCAACACTTACGCCAACGAATCTGTCGCAACCTCAAACAGTTCATTGAACGTGTCACTGTAATACAACGGCTGCACCTCTTTCTGATTATGAGGGCTGACTGCATTCTCGCCGTATTTCAAACCTTTCTCTGTCAGTGATTTGAACTTTTTCACTCTTCCCTTACTTGACTGGCGTTCCTTTTCTTCCAAGATTCCGGCAGATAGAAGTTTCTTATTGAACTGCACCGCACTGATTCCGAGATTATTTTCTTTCAGCAGTGCTGTGAGTGACTTCATTTCCCTATTGCCGTTAAACTCATAATTCGGTAAGAATCCTGTCGGAATATGGTAAGAATCATAGAACCCTTTCAGCATCAGCAATTTGCTTGCATCGTTCATTCTTAACATGCTTGCTACCACTTCCAGTGATTCCACCTGTTCTTTTAATGGAATGCCAACGTACTGTGTTCCCTTTTCGATGAAATCTTTCATCTTCTCGAATGCTTCAATATATGTAGCTGTGAAAATGACACCTTTCTTTCCGGTCATTTTGTTGGCGATCATGTCGCATCCTTTCTTTGTGCAGAGGTAACATGGAAGTGTTCTTCCTGTGCTGTCTTTGTACTCTGATTCGATGAAATATTCACTCACGTCAAAATTTACGTCAGTAAGATGCTTTGCATAAGACTTTATCTTTTTGATAAGATTGTAATGCTCAAGCTCTACCATCATTGCTACTTCTCTACTGTCGGTGAGTAACTGACCGTTTTGTTCAAATACTGTTAAATTGTTCATTTTGTTCTCCTTTACAATTTCTTCGGTTTAATAAACTTGTCCGTATTCACTTCCAGTGCTCCACAGATCAACTCGTATTCTTCAAATTGCAATTTTCTATTTCCGTTTAATGATGAACAAAGCTTTTCTTTCGATATCCCTGTTTTTTGTGAAACAAAAACCTGCTTAATTCCTTTTTCATCCATGTAAGCCTTAATTCTTTCACCTACACACATTCTGTAATCACCTCTTTCATTTTTCGATTCGTTCGAACTAATTTCATTATAACTTCGAAATATTCGAATGTCAACACTAAAATTTCGATTTTTTCGAACTTTTTTTATTGAAAATATAATTTCCATGTGTTAATATAGAAGATGCAAGGAGGAAACATAATGAGTTTAGGAGAGAAAATAAAAGAATACAGAAAAAAGAAAAACATGACTCAAAAAGAACTTGCGAATTTAATAGGTGCAAAACATAATTCAATAAGCGATTGGGAAAACAACAAGAATAAACCAGACGCTGATACTATAGAAAGATTATGTGAAGTGCTTGAAATGATACCAAACGACTTTTTTGGAAATTATTCCAGAGAGGAAAGTGGAACATTAGTTGGACGGATAATGAAAGATCAAGAGATTATTAATATGATATCTTGTTACTATTCTTTAGACGAATCCGACAAGAAAGCCATAAAGCATCTTATCGAATCGCTTTCTAAAAAGGGTAAGCAATAGCCTACCCTTTAAGAAACGATCTTATCACATAATAAAGATACTCTAATTTTGCAGTATTACTTATACCGTTGATAAGTTCGATAATTTTGCTTTTGTAATCCATTTTGCCATCCCCCTAACTGCAAAAACACTTGTTCGAAATCCCTAGTAATATAATACTATCAGGGAGAACAAAAATCAATATTTATTCGAACATTTGTTCTAATATTTTATAGGACTTGATGGAAGATTTTAATTTAATATGGTATAACCGCTTCGGCGTTTATATATAAATTGTGGGTAAAGTACAGAGGAAAAGAGGTAAAGTATGAAAAGAGAAACGAACGAAACGAAGATTTGCAAACATTGCAAAACAGAGATTCCAGCTGGGGCGAAAATTTGTCCAAATTGCCGTAAGAAACAGGGTGGAAAATTAAAATGGATTATCATTGCTGTTGTAGCAATCGGAATTATAGGTGCTGCTGCTGGTGGGAATGATGACTCTAGCACTGAAACTAAAAAAGCAAGTGCAGACGTGTCCGTGAAAGATTCGAACAAGGAGACAACTGAACCAACAAAAGAACAAGTAAATGAACCAGAGGAAAAAGAACCAGAAGTCCCTGTAGAGTACAAGTCAGCACTTAAAAAAGCTGAAAAATATAGTAATATGATGCACATGTCTAAACGAGGAATCTACGACCAATTAACATCTGAATACGGCGAGCAGTTTAGTCCAGAAGCCGCCCAGTATGCTGTTGACAATATGCAAGCAGATTGGAACGCTAACGCCCTTGAAAAAGCAAAATCATATCAAGAACAGATGTCTATGTCCCCAGAAGCGATCCGTGACCAGTTGACATCTGATAGTGGAGAAAAATTTACGCAAGAAGAAGCGGACTACGCTATAGCTAATTTACCACAATAAAATAGAAAAACCGCCCCTGCGCCAACAGAGACGGTCTACATATCCGAAGATATGCGATTGAAATCCAAGAATATTGTATCATCTTCGGAAACAGCTTGCAATCCAGAACATTCGTTCATGTGCTGGCTGTTATTTTTATACTTAATTTTAAAGGAGATGATTATATGGCCAAAAGAAAAAAACATCCTCGTTTGCCCAATGGTTACGGCCAGATACGCTTTCTTGGTAAGAATCGCCGCAATCCTTACGGCGTTTACCCGCCAGCTAAAGAAGAATACGAAAACGGGCAAATGAAGCCACAGAAAGCAATATGCTATGTTTCTGACTGGATGATCGGCTTCGCAGTACTGACAGCATACAAAGCCGGCACCTATACTCCCGGCATGGAAAATGATATCCAGGTGGATGACAAAAAGAATGCGGAGGATTTTATCCAGTCTCTGCTTGCAAATTATAATCAGGTGCAAGGAATTAAAGCAAAGGAAGAGCCACAATTAACATTTGCGGAAGTATACCGGAAATTCAATGTTAAAAAGTTTGGGCATGAATACGATGCGAAAAAAGTAAAACGCACCAGCTTGGAGTATACGCTACGCGCAGGATTCAAGAACTCTGCTGCCCTACACAACAGAATTTTCGCAGAGCTTGTTACAGACGATCTACAGGAAGTAATGGACGATTGTCCACTCAGACACGCCAGCATAGAACACATCCAAAATCTATACTATCACATGTACAAGTATGCTATGGCAAACAATTTATGTACAAAAGATTATTCATCTTATGTCGAAATCACACAGGATGACGATGACGAGCATGGCATTCCATTTACTGATGAAGATTTGAAGAAATTGTGGGAAACGAAAGAAAATGAAGTATCCGAGATGATTCTGATCATGTGCTACTCCGGCTTTCGAATCTCTGAATATAAGGTTTTAGAAGTCCATTTGAAAGAACGTTATTTTTTTGGCGGTGTCAAGACGGATGCCGGGAAAAACAGAACCGTTCCTATTTATTCCGGTATTTTAAATCTTGTAAAACACCGGGTAAAAGTACATGGTGTGCTCCTGCCTGACAAAATCGATATATTCCGGGATAAGATGTATGCGCAACTGGCCGCACTTGGAATTGAAAAACATACTCCACATGATTGCCGGCACACATTTTCAAAATTGTGCGAAAAATATAAAGTCGCGGAGAATGATCGAAAAAGAATGCTTGGACATAAGATAGGTGATATTACAAATGACACATATGGTCACCGGACATTGGAAGACTTAAGAAATGAGATTGAAAAGATAGAAATCAATTTGTTGTAAGTGTGTTGTAAACGGTTAGCTTGTTCTACTTGAAATCAATTCTTTTCCGATTGCATTTTATAGCCGAAAGAGCCCGTGGTTGACATGTTTTTTGAAGTTTTTGTGTCAACCACGGAAATATTTTAAAATCAATAAATCTTAAAATAAACTTAAAATAGAAATTCAAATACTCTTTCGGTATCATCGTATAACGGCAATCAAACCGGAACCATAATGCCATAAAAAAAGCAAGTATCATAGCAATAGCGTCATAAACTGTCAACCCTATTGATACAACTTGCCAGTGTTCCATCCTGTTTTTAAAAGCATGTACTCTCTTCTTCCCCTTCATCTTTTTTCATCCTATTCCTTTTCCCTAAATATTTCTCCTATTTATCCTACTACAGATCCGGACATTTTTCAACAAAATTGTTGATTGCTCCCTATTTTGTGCAGATTTTGAAGATTTATGTCATTTTATTTTACCCCCCCCCACACATTTTTGTCAATATCCGCGCCTGGTGAGTTCCTATGCTGATAAGTTCTTACAGAACAACGCAAAAGACTGAAGGGTATGCCGCCCCCTCAGTCTTAATTCTAATCACTCTATCTCCATGCGCTTCGGGCACTTTCTAGATCACGAAGTCCCTTTTCCACCTCTTCTCTGCAAGCAGCCATCTCATCTGCCTGCTCCATATTCTCTTCCTTCAGCTGTCTCAAAAGATCCTGCAAATTCATTTCATGTGTTTTTCCACATTCTATAAAATATTCCTTTACCTCATGTACCTGATACAGGTTTTTCAAGCTTCGGCTATGGAACTCGAGTTTATCACAAAGTGCTTTTGCTTCCTGAAAAACCCGTTCCAAATCTTCATACTTCTTTTTCAGCTCGTCATGAATTGACATATATTTAAGGATATCTGCTGATCCCGCCATTCTGTTCAACACAGACAATGCTGTTTCATATGCCGCTTTCATTGCCGCAATCTCCGGCTGTGTCAGATCAAGCCCTTCGATCGTTTCCACTTTTGGAAGAAGATCCATCACGATTTGAAATGGATTTTCATCTAATTTTTCCAGAAGCGTCGCATCAACACTTTCCAGTGCTTTCGCAAGCGCTGTCAACTCAGGCTCCAGAATTCCATATGCATATTCTGCCTGTTTTTTAATCATGTCCTCCAACATCAGTACGGCATCATCCATTTGCTCCTTCAAACTGTCATCCCGCAGCCCAAGCGTTCCTTTATGAATGGTCTTTGCCGCTTCAAGTAAAGTATCCTGCATAGTGGATTTCTCTTCTTGTACCATTTCCATTACTTTTTCCATGATTTCCGGAGTGCAGTTCGAGCTTTCATATATTTTCTCTGCCTCCGTCAGCCTTGTGATTAAATTTTTCATCTCAGGAATACATCTTAGATAGCTGTTCTCAATATCATTGTCAAATTTCTGAATTGACCTTCTTAATTGTTCCATGCTGTTTTTTAGTTCCGGCAGATATTCCATATCAAACTTAATCACTGCATTGTTTAATTTTTTCCGCTGTAACTGCAGTTCTTTTCCCGGATCTTTTACACTTCTCACTTTGACATTCACTTCTCTCTGGGCTTCTTCAAACAATGCTACAAGCTCCGCTGTAATATTCCCCACCTCTGACCATGAATTTACTGTACTTTGCATTCTCATTTTAAACTGCAGCAACAACGTGGAATTATCTACGTCTTTTAGCTGCTCAATGGAATTTTCAACATACGCCTCCACAGACTTCCATACCGTTTCAAGATTTTTAACGCCTGCTGCCGCCTCATTGATCACAACACTGGCATCTGCCATATTTCCTCTGACAGCTACTACTTTTCTAATAAATATTGGTTTTCTAAAACAAAAACCGAAGTAGCTATCAGAACACTCAGTCTGATCTCTACTCCGGTAATTCCTGTCTCATCAGACAGCCTCTTTTCAGAACACTTAAGATCTGTTGCTTTCGTAGATTCTTCTACTTCACAATATCTCCTAATTCTAAATATTAAAATCTTTTTCTGTCAGAATAATTCTGTCTGCATCATCTGTATTCTTTCCAAGAACTCGCTTCACAAGCTTCTTGGCGGATACCTTTTGTGAATGCGACATCGCCTCATCCATAATGTCTTTTACTTCCGCAACTGTCACTGCGTGATCTTCTCTCTGCATCGCATCGATCCGGCTGTACAGCGCCAGGATTCCCATCTCATCGATACGATATCCATTCTCCTGTGCGTAAGTCTGACCAAATGTAACCAGCTCATCATTTACAAAGATCGGCACTTCCAATCTGCTTGTAAATTTCTTTCTGAATTCTCTATTGGAAGAAAGAACCCGATCCAGCGGCTTTCTCTGCTCTTCCAATACGATCAGCATCTCACCTGTATCCTTTTCCATCGCCTTGTTCAGCTTCGCAACCGTTCTTTCACTTAATTTTCCGGCTTTTTCAATGATCAGTGCTCCACCATATAATTTTGCTACGATATCACTGATCTTCTTTTTATTCAATGCCTCACCTGTGATGATCGCGACTCTTCCCTGACGGATCTTTCTCTGCTTCTGGATTGCCTTTACGACATCAACTGCGAGAACCGTCTTTCCATTCCCCTTGTTTCCAACGATCAGGAGGTTTCCTGTGTTTGAAGTACCTTTTCTATTCGTACAATTGCGATCCTGCTCCAGAACATCTACCAGCTGTTCGCTCATACCACGTACCGGAACAAAGTAGGAGAACAGCTTCTTCTGCTCCTCTGTCAGCCCTGCTTTTCTTGCACCCTGTCCGGACAGATCATAGCGGCTGTGTACCAAAAATCCTGTATCGGAAATCGATAATGCATCTGCAATCTCATCCATCGGAAGTGGTGCAGTCTTTCCTGTCGCAATCAGCTTCGCAGTCTCTTTTCTGCTCAGCGGTGTCGTAGAACTCAGAATATCCGACTCAACAGGCTCTTCATCCGGAATCTCACGATCATCCGGTTCATCACTCAGCGTCGGCTTGAACTCTTCCTGCAGCCCTGCTGCAATCGATTCGTAATCGTCCTCATAATCATCATCGTAATCCAGTTCTTCTTCGAATTCCTCTTCCAGTTCCTCTGCTGCGTCTTCTGTCAGAAGGTCTTCATAATCTTCTGCACTGTCAACCTCCAGAGTCAGCTCTTCTGATTCCATTCTAAGCTCTTCTGTTGCTTCCTCCTTATTCTCAAGAGGTTCAACAGGAGTACTCGTGTGTACCGGAATCTCCTCACTCTCTTCTTCCGGAATCACACCTTCAATCTCATCGATCATCCTCTGAATATCCGGGGATAAGATCGGGCTCTTTGGCTTGCGCTCAATCTGTTCTATATCCTCTTCGTTCACTTCTGGAACTTCTTCCGGTTCAACACTGCCCTCTGCGGCTTCCCACTCAGCAAGAATATCATCAATATCAAGTATATCGTCAACCGGCTCGTCTATTCTCTCATCCTCTTTGATTTCTGTTTCTTCTAATTTAATAGATTCTTTTTCCATATCTTCCTTCTCAGCCTCTTCTGCTACTTCAGGTTCCTCGATTACTTCCACATCTGCTGCATCTGCCATTTCCGGTTCTGCCAGCTCTTCTAATTCTTTCAGATCAACTTCCTTAACTTTCGTCTCGATCGTCTCCTCAACGATCTCTTCTACAGGTTCTTCGATCACTTCTTCCTCTGCCACTTGATCCAACAATTCCAGATCTGATAATGACTCAATCTCTTCCAGTGCTTCTGCCAAATCTGAGCAATCATCTTCTCCTGTACTCTCCTGGCCATCGGCTTCAAGCGGCTCTGCGTCCTCTTCTGCCAATTCCTCGATGTCTTCTTCGTACTCTTCCGCATCCTCTTCTGAAAGTTCCAGCTCTTCCTGCTCCTGCGCTTCTTCTTTTTCTGTATGGAACAGATTCTGAAGCGCCTCGCCAAGCTTCATCGTATCACCCAGCTTCTTCTTCGACGGCTCCGCTTTTTTCAGCTGCTCTGCCACTTCCTCCTCACTGAGTTCGGCATTCTCTGGCTCTGCGATCTGCTCAGAACGCTCCAGCATATCCTCTGTATAGCGGGCAGCTTCTTCCTGCTCTCTTCTCCGCTTTTCTTCTTCCTCAGCTTTTATTCTGCCCAGATCGATCAGTTTTTCTGCTTCTCTTTCTGAAGATTTTTCTGCTTCTTCCAGCCTTCTGTCATACTTTTCCTGCTGCAGCGGAGTCAATGGCTTGTATCGCATCTTCAGTTCCATAGCCTTGTATACATACTTGCCTTCGCTGAACCACAGGATCAGATCATCACACTCTTCCAGACATTCGGCTGTCATCCCGGCTTCTTCATATCTCTTGGCCAGCTCGTATGCCCACTCTTCGACATACTCTGCTTTTTTGAACTGCTCCAACGCACGGATCTGCTGCTCGATCGGAGCTCTTCGTGCTCTCAACAGGCGGTATCTTAGGATGTACTGATTCGGATCTTTTGGTGCAGCCTGTACGTATTCATCATAATAGTCGATTGCCTCTTCCAGATTTCCAACCTTTATCGCAAGAGTGCACAAGCGATATAATATCTTTCTGCTCCCCTCTGTTCTATGATAGGCAGCTCTCAGAACTCCAAAACTCTTACGGTAATCTCTGATCTTTTCATATATATTGCTGACGTTTAACAGCATATTTACATTTCTGACACGCTTCCAATCAATGCTGTCAGCAATCTCAGCGGCTCTGTTGTATGCACCGTTTTCCATAAGTTTTAGCATCTGTTCTGTCTTCAACTTATATTCATACTTGTCCACTATGCTCACCTCATTATACTTAGTCTGTACCTTACAGGTATCTTTCTCTTCATTGCCTAGTTTGTTCTAGTTTACCATATGACTCCCGTAATGTCAAAAAAATGCACCCTCAATTGACATTGAAGATGCATTTTACTTTTTATTCAAATTTTTCATATTCTATTTTATAAATCGAAGGAACTTCTCAATTCTGTTCCTGTAAGACCTTTACACTTGTTAATTGATATAGCAGTCTGTCCACTAAGACTGGCTTATATGAAACCTCCTGTTCTTCAATTTAACAATATCTATAACCTAAATCCGACTCGGTATCGGTATCATCCTATCATGAAAGTCCTCTCTTCAGTTATTCTCTCTATAACCTTTCGGCTGCTGCAGTATCATCTGACGATATTCCAACATCCTATTTGATTATTCTTTCTATAACTGGGGGTGCTTCATATAAAACTGATATTCCTTATCCATGTTTCTTTACACATGTTCGGGAACTTTGGCTACATGTGGTATCTATATTCAATACGTCTGTAGATGTCGAATCTTTTCATTTTCATCCAGCTTTACAATCTCTTCGATTTGATCTTTTCATTCACTTTTACTGGATCTTATCTTTCGTGGTAAAGGTCTCTTTTACAGGAACCTGCATCTACCGTACCACTGACATATTGAAATGTAACTGATGATATACTGTCCATTGGACCTCTGCCTCCTTAGTTCGTTTATTTTTAATCTAACAGAACGACTGCTTACTAAATTAAGAATCGCTCTTTAGTTAAATATCCTTTTGAGATGTGTGATTGTTGTATCTCTTTTGGATTGACTTAATAATAACACTATCCCTTTTAGTTGTCAACACACTTTTTTATATTTTATCGAAATGATTTTTAAATTATTATTTTTTATCAGAATTTTCTGAATATTTATTTTGTATAATCTGCGTATTGTTATTATAATCCGAACCGGATATAATGAATTTACTTTTTAGCTGTCGTCTGTACAGCATTGGCTTCTTTCTTTTAGAAGCTGTCTGTTTTTCGGCGTTTCGCCAGATTTTCAGTTGATTTTAACCGAACACAAGAATAAGAAGATTGCATCTACAGGATAAGTTTTTTATAATGGAGGAAAGTACATGAGAAAAAATAAAAAAAGAAATCACCAGAAACACCCTGTCCCGAATCACAAATATAAGGATCGGCTTTTTCGCCTGGTTTTTAATAACAAGAGGGATCTTTTGGACCTATACAATGCATTGAATAATACCTGCTATGAAAATCCGAATGATCTTGAAGTGAATACACTGGAGGACGCTGTTTATCTCTCTATGAAAAATGATATTTCATTCCTGATCGGCGGGACACTGAATCTCTATGAACATCAGAGCACGTATAATCCAAATATGCCATTGCGCGGACTGATCTATCTCGCCAGGTTGTATGATGGATACGTCGAGACGGAAAACATCAATTTATACAGCAGCACTTTGAAGAAGCTGCCGATTCCTCAATACTTTGTGTTCTATAACGGCACCAAAGAACAACCTGATGAGACGATTCTTCGATTGACGGATGCGTTTGAATCTGTATCCGATAATCGGCAGCCTTGTCTGCAGTGCACCGCAGTGATGCTGAATATCAATTACGGACATAACCTTGCGCTTATGGAAAAATGCCAGCGGCTGAAAGAGTATTCTATTTTTGTGGATACGGTAAGGATTCAGTGTAAGAAAACGAGTGATCCGAGGCACGCTGTCACGAAAGCGGTGGACATCTGTATTGAAAAGGGAATTCTTCGGGATGTACTGGTGAAACATAAAGCGGAGGTAATCAGTATGGTTCTGACATCGTTTAATCAAAAGGCTTATGAAGAAGACTTAAAAAACCAGTATAAAGAGGGTATTGAGGAGGGCATTAATCTTGGACAAAAAGAAATTGTTCTCCATATGCTTCATTCCGGCAACTCTCCAGAGCAGATTGCTCAGCTGACCGGGGTTGATGTTGAAACTGTAAAACAATGGATTGAAGAGGCTAAATAATTTTTGCAAAACACATCCCCCGGATTTCAGGCTTCTTTCTCCTGAAATCCGGGGGGGGGATCTATTCATTTTCTCTATTTTCTTAGCAGATCTCTGCTCCTGCCGGCATTGTTTTCTCCGGTGTCATCAATGCGAGATTTCCTTCTGCATCTTCTGCGCATAACAACATTCCTTCGGATAATACTCCGGCCAGTTTTGCAGGTTTCAGATTCACGAGAACCATGACTTTCTTTCCAACCATTTCTTCGGCTGTGTAATGACCTTTGATTCCGGATACGATCTGTTTTACCTGGCTTCCGATCTTCACCTGTGAGCAAAGGAGTTTTCTGGATTTTTTCACTTCTTCGCAGGCAATGATCTCTCCGACCTGGAACTGCATTTTTCCAAAATCATCAAATGTGATCTCTGGTTTTGCTTCAATATCGATCACATCTTCCTCTTCTTTTTCTTCTTCAACCGGTGGATGCAGCTCTTCTACTTTTTTCAGAACTTCTTCCAGATCCAGTCTTGCGAAGAGGATTTCCGGTTTTTCTGTTACATGACCATTTCCGAGCTGCTCCAGAATCTTTTTGCTTGTGGATGGCATAAAGGATTCCAGAAGTTCTGCACCGCGGGAAATGCTCTGAATGAGGTTCCAGAGAACTGTTTCCAGACGGTCTTTTTTTGCTTCATCTTTTGCGAGTACCCATGGCATTGTCTCGTCAATGTATTTGTTGCAGCGTTTGAAGAGATTGAAAATTTCTGTCATTGCATCTGCCACACGCAGCTCTTCCATCTTGTCTTCGACTGCTTTTGGTGTGCTTTCTGTCACTGCCTTCAGATCTGCATCAACCTCTTCTGCCACACCTTTGTCTGTTACAGTTCCGCCGAAATATTTATTTGTCATGGAAACGGTTCTGTTGACCAGATTTCCCAGTGTGTTGGCAAGATCAGAATTCATGCGCTCTACCATCAGTTCCCATGTGATAACTCCATCATTTTCAAATGGCATCTCATGAAGAACAAAGTAACGAACTGCATCAACGCCGAAGAAATCTACCAGTTCATCTGCGTAAAGGACGTTTCCTTTGGATTTACTCATTTTTCCGTCTCCCTGAAGCAGCCATGGATGTCCGAATACCTGTTTTGGAAGCGGAAGATCCAGTGCCATCAAAAAGATTGGCCAGTAAATTGTATGGAAGCGAATGATATCTTTTCCGATCAGATGCAGATCTGCCGGCCATAATTTGTGAAACTGCTCCGTGCTGTTTCCATCGCAGTCGTATCCGATTCCTGTGATATAGTTTGTAAGCGCATCCAGCCATACGTAAGTTACATGTTTCGGATCGAAGTCTACCGGGATTCCCCATTTGAATGATGTTCTGGAAACACACAGATCCTGCAGTCCCGGAAGCAGGAAGTTGTTCATCATCTCGTTTTTACGGGATACCGGCTGAATGAATTCCGGATGTGTGTTGATATGCTCGATCAGTCTGTCTGCATATTTGCTCATTTTAAAGAAGTATGCTTCTTCTTTCGCAGGCTGTACTTCACGTCCGCAGTCCGGACATTTGCCGTCTACAAGCTGTGATTCTGTGAAGAAAGATTCACATGGAGTACAGTACATTCCTTCATAGTGCCCTTTGTAAATATCTCCCTGATCGTACAGTTTTTTAAAGATCTTCTGTACCTGTTTTTCATGATCTTCGTCTGTTGTACGGATAAATTTGTCATAAGAAGTATCCATCAGATCCCAGATTTTCTTGATTTCTCCGGAAACATTGTCTACGAATTCTTTTGGTGTTACTCCCGCCTCTTCTGCTTTGAGCTCGATCTTCTGACCATGCTCATCGGTTCCTGTCTGGAAAAATACATCATATCCCTGACTTCTCTTGTATCTTGCGATCGCGTCAGCCAGAATAATCTCATAAGTGTTTCCAATATGTGGTTTGCCTGATGTGTAGGCAATCGCTGTTGTGATATAATATGGTTTCTTGTCTGCCATCTCTCTTCTCTCCTTCATAAAAAATCCCGTCTTCCTGCTGCCAAGAAGACGGGTGAATACCGTGTTACCACTTCTGATTTATCTCAGCCTCACGGCTGAAACCTCTGTGAGTGCTGCCAAAAACACTCTCTCGCTGTAAAGGGCGAACCCATCGCAGTTCACATCATGCTTGCTGCGCCGCTCGGGAGCCATGTTCGATCATCTTCCGTTCATCCCTCTCAGCATCGGATCCTTTCTCGGATCTTCCGGGAATTCTCTGTAAAATTTCGGATAACCTACTCTCTCCGTCTTTGCATTTTCCGTATGATTTTTCTACCAGATATGTGTATAAAATACACACTTTCTCGTTGAAAATCGTATCACAGCCGGAATGATAAGTCAAGATTGCACCTTTTAAAAATTTGTCTTATTACGATCCAGCGGCCACTTCGACCAGAAATTTTTTCTGCCGTAATGCCTCTTCGATCAGATCCAGTGTCTCTTCGGAATCTGCCTCGATCAGATGATAGTGATAATTGGAGGTAATATTTTTCAGAGGACTTGATTTTCCCCGCTTAATATCCTCTACAAATTCCATCACTTTTCGTCTGGATGTGATGTTAATCTCTGCCTCCATGTGACCGTACACCCTGTGATTGACCATCACGTTCACCACTTTTCCGCCCAGATCCACTACCGTACACAGCTCGTCTTCCAACTCTTCATCCGTGTGATTCACTTTGAAGATCCGGTTCACGGAATGTGGAGTATTCAGAAGATATCCCCTGTTTGTGGATATGATCTCATGTCCCGCTGCCCGGATCAGTGCGATATCCTGCACGATCACCTGCCGGCTGACATCAAATTCTTTTGCAAGCTGCGCCCCAGATACCGGAATACTGCTTTTTTTAATCTGATTTATGATTTGATCTCTGCGTTCAGAACCTGTCATAAATACTGTTCCTCTCTTTCTTTTTCTGCATCTTTATTCCACTGCATGCAGATTCTTTAAAGAAATATCCAGGATCGGAGCGGAGTGTGTCAACGCACCGCTGGAAATATAGTCAACTCCGATCTCTGTCAGACGCGCGATATTTTCTTTTGTCACATTTCCGGAGCACTCTGTCTGGGCTCTTCCGTCGATCAACTCCACTGCTTTTTTCATATCCTCCGGTGACATATTATCCAGCATGATGATATCTGCGCCGGCTTCCACCGCTTCTTTTACCATGTCCAGATTTTCTACTTCTACTTCAATTTTTCTGACAAACGGCGCATACTCTTTTGCCATCTGCACCGCTTTTGTCACGCTTCCCGCTGCTCCGATGTGGTTATCTTTTAACAGCACACCGTCAGAAAGGTTGTAACGGTGGTTGTATCCGCCGCCTGCACGAACTGCATATTTCTCAAAAATACGCATATTCGGTGTTGTTTTTCTTGTATCGAGGAGTTTGATCTTGCTTCCTTCCAGAAGTTTTGCAACAGAATTGGTATAGGTCGCGATTCCGCTCATTCTCTGAAGATAGTTCAGCGCAACTCGTTCTCCGGAAAGAAGAACACGGATGTCTCCTTTGACTTTTCCCATCAGCTGTCCGTTTTTCACTTCTTCTCCGTCTTTGCAGTATAACTCTGCCTTCGTGTCCGGATCCAGAAGGGTAAACACTCTCTCGAACACTTCCAGTCCGGCAATAATTCCATCCTGTTTGCAGATCAGGTCTACTTCACCTGCCACTGCCTCTTTCATCACTGAATTGGTTGTCACATCTTCACTGGAAATGTCTTCTTTTAACGCTTCTAAGATCAGGTGATCTGCCTGAAGCTTCATTGTAATCTGATTCATCTGGTTTCTCCTTTATTTTTCATCTATTCTTTCATTTTATACAGCCTGTTCTTTTTCCAGGCACCATTGCTCTTTGATAAGATTTGCCGCTCTTTTTGCAAATACAAGACTCTCCAGAAGAGAGTTGCTTGCCAGACGGTTCGCTCCGTGCACACCGTTGCAGCTTGTCTCTCCCACTGCAAACAGCTGCGGCATGGACGTGTGGCTGTTCTTGTCTACCCAGATACCGCCCATAAAATAGTGCTGCGCCGGAACGACCGGAATGCACTCTTTTGTAACATCATAGCCTTCCTCCAGGCAATGCTCGTAAATATTCGGAAAATGACTCAATATCGTCTCTTTCTCGATCGGCGCCATGGACAGCCACACAAAATTCGTTCCATCCTTTTCCATCTGTTCCCGGATTGCCTTTGTCACCACGTCTCGCGGAAGCAGTTCATCTACGAAACGCTCCATGTTTTTATTATAGAGAAGTGCGCCTTCCCCACGGACGGATTCGGAGATCAGGAATCGTCTGCCCGGCTTTTCCGAATACAATGTAGTCGGATGGATCTGTACATAATCCAGATGCTCCAAACGAATGTGATGTTTTTTCGCTACTTCCAGTGCATCTCCTGTCAGATGAGGGAAATTTGTGGAATGCTGGTACAGCCCGCCGATTCCTCCACTTGCCAGAATGGTATAATCTGCATAAATAGAGGACTCTTCACCACTTTTCGTCTTCACGGTGATTCCCGCACATTTTCCGTTTTCCTCAAGAATGTCTGTCATGGTCGTATATTCGTAAATTGTTACGTTATTCTTTTCCCTTACCCGCGCCAACAGCTTACTGGTGATCTCTTTTCCTGTCACATCTGCATGAAACAGAATTCTCGGTCTGGAGTGTGCCCCCTCTCTTGTGTAGGCAAACGCTTCTCCGTCCTTTTCAAATTCTACTCCATATCCTACCAGATCTTCAATGATTTTTCCAGAACTGCGGATCATAATATCGACAGATTCTTTCCGGTTTTCATAATGACCGGCTCTCATCGTATCTTCAAAATAACTGTCATAATCCTCTTCATCCCGGAGTACACAGATTCCGCCCTGTGCCAGAAATGAGTCACTGCTCTCGGCATCTGATTTCGTGATCATGATGATTTCTTTGTCATCCGGAAGATTCAATGCAGAAAACAGCCCTGCAACACCTGTTCCAACGATAACAACATCTGCTTTTTTATTCATAATACTCTCTTTCCTTTCGGCAGGCCTCTCTTTTTATGAAAGACACTCTATTTTGCCAGCTCCAGCATTTTTTCCAATGGTTTTCTGGAGTCAGTTCTCAATTCCTCACTCAAATGAACTTCATTTTCTCCTGTTTTTAAGACGTGAAGAACCTTTTCCAGTGTGATCAGCTTCATATCTGTACAGACAGGCTCTGTCTCTGTAAAATAAAACTTCTTGCCCGGGTTGTCCTTTTCCAGTTTGTAGCGGACGCCGTTTTCGGTACAGATGATAAACTCTTGTTTCTCACTTTTCGTTGCGTAGTCGATGATTCCGGAAGTACTTCCTACATAATCGGAAATTGCAAGCACTGCCTTTGGACATTCCGGATGCGCCAGTACCTCTGCTGCCGGGTGCTGTGCTTTCGCTTCTTTGATCTCCTCAATCTGCATGTGTTCGTGAATCGGACAGTATCCCTCGTTGTATACAAAATTCTTTTCCGGTACCTGCTCTGCAATAAAATGTGCCAGGTTCTTGTCCGGAATAAAGAAAATGTTCTTGTTCGGAAGCGCTTTTACGATCTTCACCGCATTTGCTGATGTAACGCACACATCAGAATGTGTTTTCAGCTCTGCTGTAGAATTGATGTAGCATACAACCGCCAGATCTTCATATGTATCCCGCATTTTCTGAATGGTTTTGGCATCTGCCATATGTGCCATTGCACAGTCTGCATGCATATCCGGCATCAGAACTGTTTTCTCCGGGTTCAGTACTTTCGCACTCTCTCCCATGAAAGACACGCCACAGAATACGATGGTCTGCTCTTTCAATCCAACTGCAACCTTACTCAGATAAAAAGAATCTCCGATGTAGTCCGCAATGTCCTGAATCTCCGGTCTCACATAATAATGTGCCAGAATAACTGCATTTTTTTCCTGTTTTAATTTCTGGATTTCTTCCACAACTGTCATATTGTATTCCCTCACTTATCTTGAATTGTTAAATTTTTATCGTTAATTGCTGACAATTATAGCACAAGACTTTACATGTGACAAGACAGTTGTGAAATTAAAAAAGAAGATACAATCCGATTTAACAGACTGTACCTTCCATATTTTATACACTTAATTTCTTTTCAGCCAGAACACTGGAAATCACAAATAGTATAATGCATGCAACAATATAAAATGCGCATTCTCCAATTCCTATATAGAGTCCGCTATGGATTCCCATAAGTCCGTATTTGGCAAACAGATTGTAGATATATTCCACAATTGCATTGATCACAAAGAACAAAATGAATGAAACAATGCCCGCAAATCTGGAATTGATCAACACCGTTCTGGATACAATAACTGCCAGAAATCCGGTTGCGATCACACAGGTCCATGCAAGGAAGAAAAGCAGAAATATTGCCATAAGTGTGATCCAATCCATATTGCCCTGGAAAAGCCACTCTGCACCAATGCGAAGCCCTTTAAAAAGCTCTTCCCATGCATCCATTTTTGCAATCAAACTCAAAATGCAGGCTATTGCTGCCAGCACGTATGCTGCTGAAATAAAGAAAATCTGTAAAATTGCTGCAATGTACTTTGCTCCCAGGATCTTCCAGCTTTGCATCGGCACCATCCAGAGCATATGACTCTGCTTTGTTTTCAGGTCACGGTTCAATATCAACAGACTTTCAATTCCCATATAGAAAAATACAAACATTCCGACAAACATTTCCAGCATTACACTGATTCCAACTGTATTCCCGTTCTCTGTAAAGGTTCCAACTACAACTGCCAGTAAAAACACCAGAAGCAGCGCCAGTATGATGTTTCTGGATGTCTGCTGTTTTTTCAGCTCATATTTGATCAAGCGTCCCATTTTGTTTCCTCTCTTTCTCTTTTCTCATTCTGCCTTTGTTCTTCCTACATGATCTCCAGATAAATATCTGCCACGGATTTTCCACTTTGCATCCGTTCTTCTTCCACTGACATCCGACGCACAACTTCTCCATCTTTGATAAAGATTGCCTCATCGATAAAACTTTCGATCTCATCGATCATATGTGTGGAAATTACAAAGGTATTTTTTTCATTTGCTGACTCCAGGATCATCCCGAGAATCTCTTCTTTTGCTTTATAATCAATTCCATTGAACGGCTCATCCAGAAGATACAGCTCTGCTTTGCGGCTCAGTGTTGCGATCACCTTCAGCTTTGCTGTCATACCGGTGGACAGTTCTTTGACCTTCATCTTGCCTTCCAGGGACATCCTTCTTACCATCTCGTGAAATTTCTTCTCATCAAAATCCGGGAAGAAATCTTTATAGTACTGTCCGACTCCGTTCACATCCAGAAAACTGTAGAAAAACGGCTCTGTAGACATGTAGGCGATCTCTGCCTTATCTCCATAGAACCACGGATGCTCCTTGAACAAAATCTCTCCGGATGTAGGCTTTGTCAGACCGGAGATGATCTTCATCCATGTGGTCTTTCCGCTTCCGTTCTCCCCGAGCAGACCATAGATCTTTCCGCCTTCCAGTTTCAGTGAAACTTCATTCAGCGCCTTTTTTGTGTAAAATGATTTGCTTAAATCACGACATTCTAAAATCATCTTCTCTCCTCCTTGTAGTCTGCAATTTTTGAGATAATATCATCTTTTTCAAATCCAAGATCCTGCATCTCATGTATAAAGCTGCTCAACAATTCTTCTGCCATTTCTTTTTTTATCGTCTCGAACATCGTCTCTTCCTCCATCACAAATGTTCCAATCCCCCGCTTTGTATAACAATATCCATGTGTCTCCATCTCTCTGTAGATTCTTGCTGCAGTGTTCTGATTGATCTTATAAAGAACCGCCAGCTCTCTGTTGGATGGAAGCTTCTCTCCGGGAAGTATCTTTCCCTGTATCATCTTTTTCTTCAAGTCGTGAATGACCTGCAGATAGATTGGCATCTCTGCATTGTAATTCATCTTCTTCCTCCTTCCACCTCGTGTATCAGTGCTATAGTTAGATAGTACACTAGGTTTTTAGTTTTGTCAAGAGGATTTATAAAAAACAGGAGTGCCGCAAAATGATTTCATTTCTCGACGCTCCTGTCTTCCCATACTATTTACAATTCAAATATTCTATTTTCTGCGCATCCTTCTGCAAATAATAAATGCTGCCGCTGCAACACTGATTGCAATTGCCGCCACAAACGGAATCACCATGCTGTCATCTCCTGTTTTTACAACATTCTTGTCATTCTTTTGATCCGTATTCTGGCTGGTATTTTTATCTGCTCCCTGATTTGTAGTTTCATCCTGATCAGTAGAAGGAGAAGATGTGTCCTCTTTCTTTACCAGTGATCCGATCGCATTTTCCAGATTCTTTAAGGCCTCTGTAATCTCTTCCTCTGTGGCATCTTCTTTGTCTAGAACCTTCTGCGCCATTTCCATGGCTTTCTGCAATACTGCATAACTTTCTTTTGTATACTCAGACTGCGTGTAGCTCTTTGCCATTTCCATTACCTGCTGAAGCTCTGTCTTATCCTGAGCATCTCCGTTATCCTGGTCGCCACCATTGTCCGGATCACCTCCGTTATCCTGATTACCACCATTGCCCAGGATAATCTCTGCTTTTTCCGGATAATCTATGTTTTGAATTACTTCCGTCTTCGTTCCCTTGACCATTTTTACAGAATTTTCAACAACACTTACATGAACTGTTGCACCATTCTCATTTGTTGTATTGATCTGCACATTTCCAAGTTTCAAAGACTCTGTACCATTTTGAAAAAGAGTCTTTGTTCCTGACAGATAAATATTCAGGATCCCTTTTTCTTGATTGTAACGATAGTCTGCTACTTTTGCCACATTTTCAGAAAACTGAAATGTTGCTGTCGTCTCTTCCTGCACATTCGAATCTACCTTCAAGCCTACTTGAAGTGACAATATGTTTCCACTGACAGACTGCGGCAATGTCAATGACACACCGACCTGCTCCGCTTCAACTGCCAGTTCAATACTTTCCTTTTCTGCTGCAGATACTTGTAACGGAAGTACCGATGCAATAAGAAGCATGACCACGATTCTTGCTATATACTTTTTCACACTATACTCCTTTTTGATTACTGATTTCCATTGAGTTCAATTTCCGGCATTTCCTGAGGCACTTCCACATACAGAGAATCACTTACCAGTCTCTGCCCTTCGTTTGTCTGTGCATCATTTACTCTGTAAAGCTCTGCACGCACCTGTTTTCCGGCTAATTGGGCACTATCCTGCGGATCGATCCAGTAAATCCATGTACCATCCGATACATCCTGAATATTCCCGGTTTCCGGTACATCTGCAAGAATGATCTGCTGCGCTTTCAAACTTCCATCCGTATTTGTTCCGCCTACAATATTTCCATCCTGATCATAAAGAAGTACTACATTATATGCCGGATTTCCTTTATACGAACCAACAAAAACGATTGACCCTGCCGGTATCTTATCTGCTTCTGTTTCTCCGTATTGGTAATCCGATGCCAAACGCCCAATTGCGGAAGTTCCATCTTGAGCACTTCTGAAATCTACATTATCTCCGGTAACTCCCAGTACATCCAGTTCCGATATTGATATTTCGGTGTCTTTCTGGTTATGAATGACCAGTTTTACTGCATCTGTACTGTATGTGCCGACATATTTGCCATCCACATTTTCAAAATATACCGTCTGTACTTTTTTGTCATCAAATGAACCTTTTACAACCTCTGTCCATTCATCATTATCCCCATGCACATAAATGCTGTAATCTTTGATCGCTGTTCCCTCGTTTACTGTATATTTCAATCCTGAAATGATCTGCTTCCGATTAAACTGCATCAAAACTTCTGCCTCATCTCCTGCAATTCCTGTATATGTTGTATCCGTCTTATTGTCCACTGCTTTTAAGATCGGCGCTTCCTGCTGTGGTGCACATGGTGTATCTTCATCTGCTTCTCCCGGATCTTCTGTATGAACTGCCTCCATATTTTTCGTTGTGGTAGTCCAGAATTCCTTATCCAGGCTTCCATCATGTTCGATCTTGACCGGTGTCAATGTCTTCGCTGCCGAACGATTCAAATACTTGTCCACCACTGTCACTTCATAGGTGATGACTCTGTTATTTACAGTTGTCACATGATCACTGAACTGGTTTTCTGTTGTAAATCCTACAACTTCTTTTTCAACCTGTCCTCCCGAAATCATGGTCCGCGTAATTTCATAGCCCAATACGTCTTCTTCCGGAATTGTCTTGGAAGTCAATGTAAAATCGACCTGATTTGCTGTGTCTTTATTGACGCTTACTGTAGTATCATCTCCGACTGCTTCTACATCTCCCAGACTTCCCAGGCTGCTTCCGCTATTTTCCAGACGATACACTCTTGAATCATCATTTACATAATAAATTGCCCTTGTTTCTGTTTCAAACTGCCCTGCGTAACTTCTCGTCTCATCGTTCGGGATCATTCCCCAGCGTTCAAAAAATTCGAGAATATTCTTCTGGGCTGCCGCACACGCAAGTCTCATGAAATCCTGATCTCTGTCTCCGGACAATGTCAGCGCGATACCCTGAGGTGCCGGTGCTTTTGCCGTGTTTCTCGCATAAGTATCCACTCTTGCAAAAAACAGATTATTTAACTGCTCTTCATAGTTGTCATAGGTTTTAAAGTTATATCCGGAATCATATGCCAGATGTAACTGCCAGTACATTCCAAGCTGTGTAAATACGTCCTCTGATTTTCCGGTTGTTCCGGATGTCACCTTCTCATAAACTTTCGGATATTCAAACCGAACACTGTCATTTGTATCTTTTGCCTGTGCCAACACTGCAAAATAGTTATTTGTCACTTCTGCATATGCATACGCACTCTGATTGATGTTATGTCCGATCTCATGGGCGATTCCCCAGCCAAAATAGCGTCCGCTTACGTATTTTCCATTATCAGACTGAACCGGAACTCCTGTCATCATACCAGCTGTTTCATTCCATCCGATTCCAATGTGATCTCCTGCCGCATACATAAATGCTCCTGCAAACATTCTCTGATAACGGATATTCAAATGTCTCTGCGGGAATCTGTCTTTTTCATCCGGTGCTGTCTGATTCAATCCCTTATGCTGATAGAACAGATTCATCATACCTTCCATTGCATCCATGGAATCTAACAATTTCTGTGCATTTCCCTCACAGCCGCTTAAAACCTGCTGTGCCGGCAATGAAAACAGCATCTTATCCAGTAAAATATCTGTTGCTCCAAGGATACAGTTTTCTTTGCTGTATTCGTATTCCACAGATTCATTTCCGGAATTTTCATGTACTTTTTTGTGAACAGCTTCCATTTTTTCTACATAGCCCTTCAACGCTTCTACATACTGTTCTGCTCTTTGCTGCCGTTCCTGTGCATCCGTCACTCCATAAAGATCCAACGTCGGAACTTCCACTCCGCCATTGACACGAACAGAATAGCGGTCATTTGCATTATTGCCTGTATATTGAATATATAATGCTCCTCCTGACTCTTCATCTGTTGACCAGATTTTCGGGATCGTTACATCATTTCTTCCTGTTTTCAGTGTTGTTACCACTTTTGACACAGAACCTGATTCTGCGTGATATTGTGTCGCTACAAGCTGAAGGTTTGTGTTGGATCCGGTTCCCATTGTATTGTGTCCGACAAAGAGTGTGATCTCTTCTCCTGCTGCTGCAGTAATTCCAAGTGGCTGCCATGCATTCAGACCACTAAAACCTCTGTCTGTATCTCTTGTTGTAATGGTATTGTGTACCAGAATCGGCTCACTCAACTGATTGTTCAGAATGTCCTCTGCATTATCCAGTTCTTTTTCCAAACGGTCTTTATCCGGATGATACTCTCCACTTGCCTCGTCCTTTGTCTGCAGACGATTCCTGAGGTCCTGTATCGTCTGCTCTGTCACAGATCCTTTCAGAACTGTATGAAGCTCATCCTCATATAGTCCCATAATATCATCTTCCAGAGAGTCATAATTGTAAAAACTAATCTCTGAAACCGTGATAACACGCAGGCCGGAATAATCTCTTCCGATTCCAAAACTAATTTTTTTAGCCTGAATCGGCTCTGCAATCCGAATAAAATAATATCTTTTGTTATTTTTGTCAGTTCTTGCCTCTATTTTCAGATTGTTTTTATCTACAACATGCTCGCTTCCATTTTCATCCCAGTATTTCAGACTGATCCGTGTGAAATTTCCCTGTGCCGTCACTTCCTGGAACCCAATTGTATCCATTGTATACGGCTGATCAAACTCGAATGTAAATCCTTTGTTATTAAAATCGGTATATTCCCCACCGTCATCCCAGTCTGCCATATAAAAATGAGATGCAGGATTGTTATCCACAGTTCCCCATGCCGTCTTACCCTCTAAGTCCAGAGGACTGTCTTTCATCTCCCCACGTCCTCTTGTTGCAGATACGATATGAGAACTTACTTGTCCTTCTTCGGATGTATTGATCTGCTTGTATTTCGGCATGACTGCTGGTTCCAGATCCGTTGTCTGAGCTGTGCTCGTTAAGGATGGATCACTTTCACCCAACTCATTCACACCTGTCAGATAGATTTCATATTTTACATTCTCTTTTAGCTCTGATATTGTATAGCTGTTTGTCGTGATATTTTCTATTTTGGTGTATTCTTCCTGACCTTTTTCACGGTAAAACAGATTATAAAACTCTGTGTTTTTCATGTTTTTCCAGGAAACTTCCACACTCTTATATTTTCCGACTGCCTTTACATTTTCCGGTGCATCCGGTTTTTTGTCCGCTTTCGGAACTGCTGTAACCGATTCACTGTATCCGCTTTTCCAGGTTCCATTAACAGACTGCACTTTTGCTGTGTATTGTTCTTTGTTCACGAGTTTCCTTTCATTAAATGATGTTACTTTCAATGAATTATTCTTGACTGTATACGTATCCTGCTCTCCGTTATGCTCAATCAGAACCTCGTATCCTGTCACATTTTTACACGCATCCCAGGTAAGTGTAAATTCTTCACTACCTGTCTCAACTGCAAGATTTGTCGGAATATCCATATCCGGCTTTGGAATCCGGTTTTCCATTCCGTTTACAAATTCCACTTTGGAAATTTCCGCCAGATTATTGTTGTTCTGCATTCCCTGGATCGTAAGCGTTACTTTTTTTACAGCAATCTGACTTCCGAGATGAATCTGAATATTTCCATCTTCATCCATGGAAACCTGCACATCACTAGTTCTCAGTAAGTGCTCCACTCCATTTTCTATCGGTGCAGTTACGGTCTGCTCGTTTCCTTCTGCATCTATATATGTAATATCCACAGTAGCTTTTTGAATTGGATTTTCTTTATTAGTCTCAATTAGAATTCCGTCAATTTGTGTGTCTGCACTTTCTGAAAGGTCGAACTCTACTGAAACAGGATGTTCTTCTGAAATTTCTGTTCCACCTTGCGTTGAAAGTGTAACATTTCCTTCTCCTTTCAGTAAATCCTCCAGGTTTCCTTCCACATTTGTGTCTTCTCCCGGTTTCGGGCTGATCGCATCTGCAGAAACAGATTCTTCTATGCAGGCCAGTGTGTGCCCTTCTGCCTGATATCCTTTTGCAAAATATTCCAAATCTGCCAGATCTGTTTTCTGATCTCCTGTCAGATCCGTCAATTCTGATGACTGCTCTGTATCAATCGCATCTACTAATACTGAACGGTCTGTGTCATCGATCACTCCGTCTCCTGTTACATCACCAATCAGCAACACACCCGGATGATAATCCCCCTCTTCATAGGTATATCCCTCTACAAACCCTGTCATCAAATTTACAGCATACGACTTGCTGTTCACTTCGATTGTCTGTGTGTATGTAGCAAATCCGGGAGCTGCCACTGTCAGCTCATAAGTTCCTGCCGGTAACTGACTAAAATGAACTGTTCCTTTTGTATCCTGAATTTCCTGATTTGCTGCCAGTTCAATGCTCTGACTTTCCTGACCACTTAATCCAACCGTAAACGTTACACTTTTTTGCAGCGTAATTCCCGGCGCAATTGATACCTGAACCACTCCTATATCTTTCAATGGAGCCTGTTCTGTTCCATTTACTGCCTGAACTGCATCCTGACCCTCAGTCTGATATTCCATTTGTACAGGATTTTCTTCGGTAGCGTAGGTCACTGTTCCTGATGTCAGCATCAAGGTTGCTGCAAGCAAGATTGATACTACTCGTTTCATAACTATTTTCCTCCCTTTTTCTTTTGGACGATAAAAAACAATCTATCTTGATTGTTTTTCCCACCGTTTCACTAATATATCACAATTTGTAACCCCTTATCAATTGTTTTTTTCTTACCTTATCCCCTTCCTACCAACACTGCCCACTTCTGCTCTCCGTCATCCTTTAAATCTACATCCGGAAAGCTTTTGATATACTGCTGAAACTGCGAATATCCATAATCTCTCACTTTAAAATTCCCGAACTTATTTCGAATCTTATTTCCGAGAGTTCCCAGAGATACTCCCTGACATCCCGCCTGTTTCAACTGGTACATAATATATTCTTCAATACGCTCCTGCTGACTTTTATCTTCATACAATGTCACGGATACTTTCGTTCCATCCTGTAACAGCTTCAGTTTTGGAAATGTTTCCAGAAACTTGGACAACAGACTGTATCCATATCTTCGCACATCGAAATCCGGGTACAGTTTGACCAGACGGCTTCCGACCTCTCCAAGTCCAGTCTCCTTATCGTTATTTTGATTTTCTGTAATAATCTTCACGACCGCTTCTTCAATCTGACTCTTGCAGACTGCACCGGCAGACTCTTTTTTGGACTCTTTTCCTACAACTGCATGTGCTGCTGCTTTTTCCGGTTTTTCAAGCATGCTGTCTTCTAACAGCAATTCCAGTACGGTAAAAATGTCACAGGCTTTTCGAAACGGCGGCGGCGTCTTATCTTCTCCCATTCCAATCACCATTTTTCCGCTTTCCCGAAGTCTGCTTGCCAGCTTTGTAAAATCGCTGTCACTGGACACCAGACAGAATCCTTCCAGCTCGCTTGTGTACAGCATATCCATAGCATCGATGATCATTGCGGAATCAGTCGCATTTTTCCCATGGGTATAGCTGAACTGCTGGATCGGCGTGATGGAGTTCTGCAAAAGCACCTCTTTCCAACTGGAATTGTAGGTGCTGGTCCAGTCCCCATAAATCCTCTTGTACGTGACATTCCCATACTTGGACAACTCATCCAGTATCGGTTTGATATATTTTGCTGAAACATTGTCTGCATCGATCAGCAACGCGTATCTCTCTTCCATATTTGATAACCCTCTCCCTCTAAATTTTTCCATTCAAACACACCATTCTCACAGATCATGTAGCTGTGTTCTGAATTTTCTTTTGGAATCGACACAGAACCCGGATTCATGTACATGACACTCTGATCTGCTTCCGTATGAATCTTTTCACATGCCGGTATATGTGTGTGTCCGTTCAGCAGAATATCCCCTGCTTTCAGCATCGGCAGCTTTCCCGGATTCCACACATGACCATGTGTTGCATAAATATTCTGTCCATCCAGATTCAAAAAACAATAGTCCGCCAGAATCGGAAATTCCAGAACCATCTGATCCACTTCCGTGTCACAATTTCCTCTGACACATAAGAGCTCCTGTTTTCTTGCATTCAACATGGCAATGACTTCTTTCGGCGCATACTCTTTCGGAAGATCATTGCGGGGGCCGTGATATAAAATATCCCCTAATAAAAGGAGCTTGTCTGCTTTTTCTCCGTCGTAAGCTTCCAACATTTTTCTGCAGTAATATGCAGAACCGTGAATATCTGATGCGATCATTAATTTCATATGTGATTCCCTCTTTTCTCTATTAAAAAACACTCTTGCTCAATTCCTTTTCCTGTTTCTATCAGCCTTTTGATCAGCTCTTGCAGCTTTGGATTTTCATCCTGAACACGCTTTAGTTTTTCCAGTGTTTCCGGATCTATCACTTCTGTAAATTCCTGATATGCTTCATATGTCTCAACATCCATCTGAAGCGGCTCTAACTCCGGAAAGATTGTTTTGCGTATATACTGAAAAATTTTGATTCCACCGTAATCCAGATCTCCGCTGTGAAAATATTGCACTTCACAGGATGTCTGATTTTTTAACACTTGATGCAGCTGCTTTAAAAATCTACATTCTTTTGGAGAAAAATATCCATGACTAAATAAGTATAGAATACCATCCTTATACGGTGCAGAGATATAATTGGCTTTATTCTCAAATATCACGATCTTCTGAATATTCTGTACTTCTTTTATCTCGGCATGCTCCAGTGTCTGACTGTTTAATGTAGTACCGAACCGATAACACTCTGTATTAATCTCCTGAGTGCTTCCATTTTCTTCTTTCAGACAAAAATGCAGTTTCCCTTTTAAAGACAGTTCTTGTGCATATTCTTCGATCCACAGCTGCTGAAGCACTGTCGTGTCATCCATTTCTTTTTCTACATCCGGACAGAATTTTTTCGCAGTACTGATGACATGACTTTGCATCTCTTGTTCAAATGTTTTTGTATTTTCCAAATATTTTTTACTGAAAATCCTTTTAAAAACAGATTCTGTAAGCTGATCCAGACCTTCAAAGCACGGGGCATATTTTTTCTCATCCGCTAATAATTCCAGAAGATCTTTTTTTCGTTTATTTTCCGATCGTTCCAGCAAATCCTGATAATATGCACGAATCCACAATTTTTTTACTTGTGCCATCTGGTTTCTTAAAAATTCTTGATATAACCGGATTTTCTCCTGTTTTGGCAGAAATTCTGCATCCACTTCCTGCTGATATAATGCATAAAATTTTTCTTTGTCTTCTAATCTGTAGCGTATTCTTTCAATATCGCTTCCCCGATATCCATCTGCCCATTTAATTTGGATCAGATTTTTGTGCTGCAATTGCTCTGCCTCCTGCAGCACATCTGATTTTAAATGTTTTTTATCATAAAGCTCCCCATGTTCATTGGCCAGACTTTTTCCACCTCGGCTTTCTGCCCGCCAGCTTTCTGTCCCGGATTCAATCTGTTTTACGATATTTCCCAATATCCACGTCATCATTCTTCCCCTTGCAGCTGTTCAAACTCCATTCGTTCAAATTCCTGTATCGAAATATGCTTTTTATTCGGATTTGCATACACAAATGTCTTGTCTACATTTTCCAGATAGTTCTGAATCTTATCATTTGTTGCACTGATAATCGCCTGAAATCCCAGTCCCCGGATCAGAGAAATACAACTTGCTACTTTCTCTGCATCCATTTTGGAAAATGCCTCATCCAGGACAACCAGACGCAGGGTTGGCGGACGCTTGATCTTCGGAGACAGATTGATTCTGTAAATCTGTGCAAAGCTTGCCAGAAGCGCGATATAAAGCGGGTTCTGACCTTCTCCACCGGAATTTTTCTTGATCATCTTGCTCAGACCGATCCGCATATCCTTTTCTCCCTGCACGATCTGCTGCATATCAAAGGAAAGATACGTGCGATAATCTGCATATTTATCCATATTTTTTCTGGCTTCTTCCAGTTCCTCCCTAGTGGCATTCTCCGGCGGAATGAAAATCTCGATCAGCTCATTCATCAGATCTCCGTATTCTTCCTCATGCTCCATGGTAAACAGGTTCATCTGATTTTCCATGTGGTCACTCAACTGAGACGGATTGATATCCAATGCGTCATCCATAAACATCCGATAGAATCGTCCGTCCGGACCTTTGTTTTTCGTAATGACAAACTGATACTTGTCCTTTCCGAAATCCAGACGGCTGATGATCCGGTTCAATTCATCTTTTTTCTGATATGCCTCTTTGATTGCATAACGAATCTTGGATACAAAATCAACTTTAAAGTGTTCCACTGCTGCTCTCGCCTGTTCCTGTGCTTCTTCCCTGTATTTTTCCAGGTTATCGCACTCAAGATTTGAAAGCTGCTTTTCGTACACGTCATTGTCACGGATCGTTGCAGAATAGGTTCTGTTCGGATATTTTCGAAGATATGCACTCCTTGCTTCTACCAGTTTTTCATATGCTTTTTCCTGCGCATCTTCCAAAGGCTGTTTTTTCTTGATACGTTCCCGCATCAGGTACTCATAATTGCGGCTCTGTCTGCCCTCCAGATACTCCTGAAATTCCGGCTCATATTTTTCTCTGTCCTGCTGCCGGAATTCATTTTCTTTCTGCACTAACTGTTCATTAAAATCTACCTGCATGTTCTGGAATCGTTTTCCGTTTTCCTGATGATTCCAGATGGTTTTCTGAACTGCCTCAATCTCTGCTTTCTTTGCTTCCTGCTTCTGCTGGATTTCCTGTTTCTGCTGCTCCCACACCAGAACGGATTCCTCTCGCAGCTTCTGCATTGTATCCAGAAGTCTGGCCTTTTCTGCCTCCTTTGCCGGAATTTTCTGCAGATCAGACAGCCATTGTCTGTAATCCTCCAGAGGCTGTGTCAGTCCTTCCAGCTGAGAGATCCTGCGAATTTCTTCCAGCATTTCCTGCAGTGGAATCCGTTCCTCCTGAAGACTCTCACATTTTTCTTCCAGACGGCGGATCCTCTGACGCATACTGGTCTCTCCGATATATGCCCTTCTCGTATAATTTTCCGGATTGATATGCTGCAGACGGAAGCTGTGGTACAGCACACAGTCTGCAGTGATTCCGATCCGGTTCTGACGAAGCTCTTCGATACTTTCACATTTGATAACATTTCCGAGGAAGAAATTGATGTATGCCTGCACATACGGCTCTTTTGCAATCAGCTCCTTAGCAAGGGCTCCTTCTTTTACTTCCCATTCTGTCTCCTGTACTTTTTCTGTATCCAGAACTGCTGCCCGGAAAAATTTCTTCTTATCCATGTCCTGATAGATTTCCATGGCAATTTTCGCGTACTTTGGTTCCACGACTAGAAGCAGCTTGTTGTTTCCGAGATATCCTTCGATGGCATTGTGCCAGCGTTCGTCCCGCACATCCAGAAGATCTGCCAGAATCTGCACATTGACAAACTTGCCGCACTTCTCATGCAGCCGGTTTCTCAACTCATATCTCGCTTCTTCCAGTTCTTTTGGATAGGCTTTTCTTCCCTGTTTCAGCTCTTTTAATTCTTCCCGTGCCGCTTTTTCTTCTTTTTTGACTGCGCGAAGTCTGGCATCCGTCTCCTGACGCTCTTCTTCCAGTTCTTCCCGGATCTGTGTCAGACTTGTCTGCAGCCGTTCCAGCTCACCTTCCGTGATCTTTCCAGAAACAAACCGGTCAATATCCCACAAGGTCTGATTCGGCGTCACATCTTTTTCTTTCCACTCTTTGAGACCATCTGCAGTCTTTTTCCATCTTGCCTTACTGTTCTGCAGCCGTTCCAGGGCTTCGTTCAGACTCTCCAGATCTTTTTCCATGGCTGCATAACCACTGTCCGCAATCTTCAAAATTATTGCTTCGTATTCTTTCTGAAGTTCTGCCTGCTCTTTCTCCAGATTGACTCTTTTCGCTTCCTGTCCTGCAATCTCCGTCTGTGTCTCTTTCATCCGGTCATTCAGTTCCTGGATCTTACTCTGCAGATGCAGGATTTCCAGCCTGGAAATCTGATAGGTACAGGACGCCGTCTCTTCCTGTTTTTCTTCATACTGCCGATAGGAACCCCGGATCTCCTGAAGATACCCGATTTCTTCCATGGTCTCTTCGATTTTCCCGCGCATTCTTCCATACTGCATCACACTTTCCTGCAGCTCTTCAATGTGCATATCCTGCTCCATACAGATATATTCTTTCACGAAATCTTCCAGTTTGATATTCATACGAAACGGAATGGCTCGCTTGAACAAACGAGGAAATTTTTCGATATCCAGACCACCCAGATAAATGTCATACATCTGTCTGCGGAATCTCTCATTGCTCGGACCACAATAATACTCTTCCTTTGAAAATGTCCGCTGCAGATATTCTTTGACTTCAAATGTCGTCAGGCAGCGCTTATCCGCCCGGTACTGATTTTCCAGAAGCCCGCTTTTATGCCAGAAAAACAGGCGATTGATCTCATTTGTGGCTGTCTCAACATCAAATACCACTCCCACACACTGCTTTTCTTTCGTATCTGTCTGCTCCAGCTCCAGAACGATCGTACTGGAGAAATTCTGGTTTCTCAAATACTGGGATTCGTTATTTTCCCCGATGTTCACCATTCCCCTTAAATATTCGATCAGAGAACGGTCAGAGTCGTCTGCTGCCGCCTTATTAAAAAATCCTCTTCCGTCTGTGTTCGCGTACAGTACGATCTGCATGGCGTCGATCACTGTAGACTTTCCACTTCCGGAATGTCCGGTAAAGAAATTGATTCCCTGATTAAGAGTAAGTACTTTTCTGTCTATGTAATGCCAGTTATTCAGGCAGATTTTCGAGAGCGCTTTGAACGCCTGTTTTGTCTCCACTGTCTTCCTCCTCGCTGAACGTCTCTAATAGTTCTCTGATATCATCTCCAAGCAGCACTGTATTGATGCACGGATAAATAACAAGTCTGCTGTTCTCATCCAGCTCCTCCATCACATCCACAGGTTCCACAATCTGATATTTTTTCAAAAATGCAACAGTCCTCCGCATCTCTGTCGGGGACGGCAAGCCGCTTAACACATGGAATTCTCCCGCTTTTCCGTTCACTGCTCCAAGAGTGGTCACGATATGGCTGCTGGATGACACTGCTGCCATCTGCTCATCATAGATTAGCTTTAACACCAGAATATAGATTGTGGCAAGTCTGGAGAGCTTTTCTCCCCATAGTGTCTCTCCCTGGATGTACATGACGCCCATATGCAGATTTTCCTGCAGTGTGATTCCGGCAACTGCAAAATATTTCTCCAGAAATTCCCTGTGCTTGCTGCATACACGGTACTCCCTGACCGGAACCATCCGCCCGGTCCGTTTTTCAAATTTTCGTTCCAGAAGAAAGGTCTGACGATATAATGTCTGGATCACATGTTTGATATCGTCCTGCTCTTCTTCCGAAAGCTGTTCGTAATATTCGATCATTGCGGTCTCCTTCGCACAAATTTTAATGCCGGATATTGATACTGTCCACTTTGGATGACTGTCTCCTCCTCATTCAATACCCGATATTTACTGTTCTTTCTGGTACTGTAGTCATATGCCAGGATCAGTTTTTCAAATGCTGTCTCTTCTGTAATATGAAGTGTTCCGGCGTCCATCACTTCGTTTTCCATATGCTCTTCGATAAAATCCTCAATCTCCTGTCTGCTGTAGCGCATCTGAATCCGGTTTAACTTCAGCACATCCTCCCGGTTCAGATCTTCATATTCTTCATCCTGTCCCATCTGGCTGATAAAGTCTGTCCTCTGTTTTCTTCTCTTATACAATGATTTTTCGGAAATCATCTCAAACAGAGACAGGTTCATCCGTTTTCCTGCTTCCGTAAGCAGCTTCTCCGGTTCTTCCTGCGCAGATATTTTATTCAGAAGCTGCACCACCAGCCCTTTGGTATCAGTCTCTCCGCTTAACAGATAATTCATCCGGCTCACGGTTGCCCGCACATATTTGGAATGCTCTCTGTCCATATTGGAGATCCTGTGTTCAATGTCATCAAATCCCCGTTCGATCAGATCCAACAGATCTAACACATCCTCTTTCGTATCTCCTGCTGCTTTTGCTTTCTGCCGGATGCTTTCGATCCATTCTTCATTTTCCCGCATATCCCGGAGACATTTTTTAATGTCCATCTTGTAGATATAAAAATTGTCTGATGTTTTTAAAATATGATACTTTTTCTTGACAATTTCTTCCACATACCCGTCCAGATGCTCCCGCAAAAGTTCCCCGTAAGACTCCTGATCCAAAAGCCTCTCGAAAAACTTGTCCATATTATGAAGCATATCCTGCAGCGCTTTGTTCAGCTTTCTTGTATTGATCAGGGCCGTCCTGAGCATATTCAGATTTACTCTGGAATTATTCTGAAAGGAAAACAGCGTAGCATATACATTCTGAATATATAATTCTGTTTCTTCCAGCTCTTCGGACGTGAGTCGCTCAAATGCCTCAATAAAAACCGCCGCATAATCCGGTATCACAATATTTGTGGTCATCGTACTGTAATCTTCGATCTTCTTCAGCCATCCGGTCTTTAAAAGCCACCGTAAAATGCGGGATGCTGTCGTCTCCAGCATGTCAAAATCCGTCTCGTTCTCCTCCCGCTGAAGCAAAACCTGTTTCTGTGCATTCATATCACTCAATACCTGCACACAGATTTCTTTCGTCAGAAAATAATTACTGTACTGATATTCCTCATTGATCACCAGCAGCGACTCCATATAAATCTCCCGGTTTACCGAACGGAACAAACTCCAGAATGTGTCCGGGATCTCGTATCGTAACTGCATAATTTTCTCCGTATCTCGTTGATTTGTGTCTGTAATATTATAGCACGAAGTCGGTTTCAGGTACAAATAGTTCTGTAACACAATATGCCCCCTCCCGGGAGAACAGTCTTGTTATTTTAACTGCCTTCCCGAAAGGGAGCATATCTGATGAAAGGATATCCCTTCTATATGTTTACTTTTTCACTTTTAGTGTACTTTAAATTCATCCGGCACCTGATCAATCGTCTGCCATTTCTGCATTGCGTTTTCTACGCTCATTCCTTTGCTGATCGCATCCTTACGCACTGCATTGATCGCCTGAATTTCTTTCATTCTTGCACCGGTCAGTTTATATCCGCGCATTGCGACCAGTGTTGCGATCCATGCAAGCATCGGAACAACACAGAATAAAATAATTACTATCGTATGCATTCCCTCTGAATAAGGGGTTGTTCCATCCGGAAGTGTTGACAGTCCGATGATCGTCACTGCAATTCCTACTACTGTAGATCCCAGAGAGCTTACCAGCTTATCCACAAGTGAGAATAAGGTTCCGATAATTCCCGGAATATAACGTCCGGAGCGGAATGTTTCGTAATCTGAACAGTCTGCAACCATTGGAATCGGCATATCTGCTGTTGCATAATATGCTCCGTATCCAATTCCGAAAAAAAGGATAAACAGGATCGTATAAAGATTCAGGTTTGTCAGACTCACATTCATCGCTGCAACTTCCGGTTTCCACAACAGAAGCAATACTAAAACACCGATGTACATAACAAGTGCAACGCTGATATAGAGCATTAAAGATGCCTTCTGTCCTTTCTTCTGTGAAGTACGTACTGTCAACAGGAAGAACGGAACGGAAAATACATATCCGACGATCATCATCGGAAGATACAGACCTTTGTAATCTCCCATCATCGCTCCGTAAAGCATTGCCAGAACCGTCATATTCGTCGCGATCGAGAATGCAAGCTTACATCCTGCACCTGCGATCATCAGTCTCTGCAGTTCTTTGTTTGCTTTTAAAATAGCTACATATTCTTTTATTTTAACTTTTTCTTTTCCGCCTTCTCCACCAAGTCCAAAGAATTCTGGACGGTCTTTTTCTGCAATACCGATAACAGCCAGTGCAGTCATGATCGCTGATACGATCATTGCCAGAGGAATCATGATATTAAAAAATTCTTCTGTTCTGTAATTTCCTCCGGTTACGATCGGCGCAAGAAACTGTACAAGCCCCATTCCGATCAGGCTGGCAATCGTATTAAAGATTGTAAACAGAGGTCTCTGTTTCGGGTCATTTGTGAGACATGTCTGTCCTGAACGTGTAACCGATGTCTGAAATGTATATCCAACCATATTCAGTGCGTAGAATAAAATAAAGCATAAATAACGCAGCCACATCATATCCTCAGAAATGATACGGGTTCCAAAATACAGTAAAATTGAGGATACGATCATAATCAGGTTTCCGATTACCATAAACGGTCTGAATTTTCCCCATCTGGTAGAAGTTCTGTCCATGATCGCTCCGATGATCGGGTCAATGAACGCATCTCCTGCACGCATCAATGTTACCATTGTAGTTGCAAATGCCAGCAATAAGCCAAGAATTCCGTTTGCATAATATGCAATAAAGTTCATTGTCAAAATATAATAGACGTTTGTCGCCCCATTATTCATAGGGAAAAGAACAAGCTGATACATCTTTGCCCTGTTCAGAGCATTAACAGATGTTGCCTGAGTAGATTCCTGTTTCATATTATTCTCCATTCTCCCGCCCGGATACGGCGGTTTGCCTCTTTACCTAAAACAGCACCTCTGCTTTGTAAAAAGCAGAGGGCCGTCCGATTTACTCGTTTCTTATTTCAATTTCTTCTGCAAGATTTGCAGTTGCTTCCTACTTATACCCAGTTCTGGCTCTTTCCTTTGCTCTTTTTGAGCTTGTAATCCGGGTTTGGCTTGCTGACGCGGCGAAGTGTGCTTGTATCTTTTGCCTTACCGGACACAGCTTCCAGACGAACTTCTCCGTTTAACGGAACGCGGAATTCAAAGACTTTATTGCCTGTCTTTTCTTCCAGGAGCTTGCCGTTTGCATATAATGCAACTTTTGTCTGGTTCGAATAAACCTTGACTGTAGTGACTGCTTCCGTTCTGTCTACGTAGCGGCTTCCGCAAAGATGTACGAAAGGCTCTTTGCTCCAGTACGCTTTGTAAATGTAGAAGCTGTCTTTTTTTATTTTCCGGTCAAATGTCATAAGTCCCTTATGATTCATTCCCGGCTCTCCACCCTGATCTCTCGCATCTGCCGCAAAATCGAACATGTTCCATACGTGGGTACTCCACATATACGGATGACGCTCAAAACATTTCAGCATAAATTCATGGTAGCGACTCTGATATTCTTCTGTATGGTCTCCTCTTCTTGGACGTGAGGAATGTAAATTCGGCATTCCTTCACAGCCATACTCAGAATATCCCAAACACCTGTTAGGGTACACGCGGTGGAAAAAGCTGATCCACCAGTCATTTAAAAACAACCCTGGAACATACCATCCCAAATACAAGTTCCAGCTTACTAAGTCAGACAGATGTGCTACCTTGTTGAAAGGACCGCACACTGCATAGCAGGCCAGCGTTGTAGGACGTGTGGAATCCATTTTGTGACACAGATCATTGAGTTCACGGTGATTATCCAGCATATCCTTATTATCCTTTGTGGAAATCGTGATCTCATTGGATATTCCCCATGTAACGATACTTGGATGATTGTAATTCTGTACAATCAGCTCTTTCATCTGGCTAATGGTATTTTCCCGTCCGTTTGGCATATGTTCTGAGATGTATGGAATCTCCGCCCAGACAATCATTCCGTACTGATCACACAGATCATAGAAATACTGATCATGCTGATAATGCGCGAGACGAACTGTATTCGCCCCGATCTCACGGATAAATTCCATATCTTCTCTGTGGTGTTCTTTTGTTAATGCATTTCCGATTCCCTTCCGATCCTGGTGTCTGGATACTCCATGCAGAGGATAGGAGCGTCCGTTCAGGAAAAATCCTTTTTTCGGATCCACGCTGAATGTACGGACACCAAATGGAATGCGAACGTCGTCTTTGACTTCTCCGTCTTTCATCAACTCTACTACTGCTGTATATAAATATGGATCTTCTACTCCATCCCAAAGATGTACATCCGGTATCGTAACCGTCACATCTTTTCCTTCACCTTTTGCTACAGGATTTCCCTGTGCATCAATTAAAGTTACTGCTACTTTGGCATTTTCTGCCTTATGGAAACTCTCTACATGAACCTTTCCATCTTTTCCTTCTACTGTCGGCGTTACCATTACACCGTCTCCGCCGTAGTAGTCCATCTCAAAATGTTCATTTGATACAATACGAAGAAGAACATCTCTGTAAATTCCACCATAAAATGTGAAATCTGCTTTTTGAGGATATACCCTGTCGTTGACACTGTTATCCACTGCTACTTCTAACTTGTTTTCTTTTGTTAAAAACTCTGTCACATCTGCACGGAATGTGGAATATCCGCCGTCATGACTCATCACCTTCTGACCGTTTAACACCACCTCGGCAGAGGAATTTACTCCCTGAAACTCCAGATATACTCTCTGGGTCTTGCTGTCAAGATCCGGGGCTGCAAATGTAGTGCTGTAGTGACAGGTTCCTCGATAATAGTCATTTCCTCCATCCTGTCCGTCCACTGCATTCCAGGTATGCGGTAAATCCACTTTGACCGCTTTTCCGTCACGCCCTGTGAACACCCAGCCTTTCTTCAGTTCAATTTCTCTTCTCATTTTACTGGTTCGCATAGTAATTACTCCATGTTTTTGTTATTTCTTACACTTCTCAATTTATTTCGAAATGATTATATCTGCAATAATTTGCAAGTACAACCGTTTTTGTTCAGGTGGTATTTCTTGTGGTGTAAGTGGGTAAATTTTTTACAAAAAAGAGCCTGGCTCACTGACCAGACCCTTTGTGTCTCTTCTACTTTTTGTTGGAATCTCTTTCAAGAGGAAGCATAACGTTGAAATAAAAACATCCATTTTTTACCTCTGTTGTCAAATGTCCCTCATATTTTTGAATGGTATGGAGCATGCTCTTCATTCCATATCCGTGATATCCGTTCTTCGCCTTTGTCGTAAGCGGAAGTCCATCCTCAAACTTCACTTCTCCGCACATCGGATTGACTATCTGCAGCATCAGAAAGCTTTGTCTTTCGTACAGCATGATATCAATCACTCTTTTTTCTTTGCTTTCCAGCTTTCTCACCGCTTCAATTGCGTTATCCAGAGCATTTCCAAACAATGTATACAAATCTACCGGATTCATAAAAGCCAGCAGAGATCCATCTGCCACACAGTTGATATGAATCCCGCTATTTTCACAGATCAGACTTTTTTCTGTCAAAATGGTATCCAGAATTTCATTTCCTGTTCTCACGATAGCACTGTAGATCTGCACGGATTTTTCAATTTTTTCGAGATATGTTTCCCTCTCTTTTTCATCTTTGACAGCACGTATCGCCTGTACCTGATGCTTCAGATCATGACATTTGTGATTGATCAGCTCTATCGTCTCTTTGGACAGCTGATACTGCCCTTTTTGTTGATGCCAGAGAAGCTGAATGGTTTCCAGCTCTTTTCTCATACTGCTCTTTTTAAACAATGCACTTTGCAGATACAATAAGGTGATACAATAAAACTGCAACACAATGTTGAATAAAGCAGCCCCCGGATCGACCTTTGCGTAAATAAACAAATTTTCTGACATAATACAAAACACCCATGCAGAAACCATCTGTCTCGGGCCAATCTGATATTGCCCCTTTTCCGGCATCCAGCGAGCCAGTGTCAGTCCTATGGCCACATTTACTGCCACCGAAAATAAAATTTTCAAAAGCCAGTTTCCCAAATCTCCCAGCAGTGGACTGCAAAGTACATAGCTGGTTTCCAGTACCAGCAAAAATGTCATCGTTCCCCATACACCACAATACCAGAGGCCAAATCCCTTGCCCTTCACACAATTGTAAAAAATCAGAACCGCACTAAAATACGTAATAAATAAAAGGGGAACCTGCCCCCAGTAGCTCCAGTCTGTAAGATTTTCTATCAAATAATATACTCCGGACAAAATTAAAACACATACTGCTCCCGATAGAATCAGTCTGACTTTAAAATGTGTCTTTCTTCTCAGCGGAAGCAGAAACACCAGACAGGATATCCATAAATTAATCCCATACCACAGGCTCTCCATTCCCAGCTTTAGATTTTCACTCATCGTTTCCCTCTTCCCTTTCCTGCATCAGCCTCCCAGAAAATCTACCACTGCACTCAGAAATGCAGGTCTGTTTCTCCTGCTGATTTCCAGCTCATCTCCACCCACAACCGCAATGTTTTTTCTGATTTCGGAAACATACTTCAAATTTACCAGATAACACTGATTGCATTTTACAAAATGCCAGTCTTCCAGCTCTTCCTGCACGTCCTTTAATGCTCCGCGAATCGTAAATACTCCTGCTTTCGTGTGATAGTGGAGCATCCGGTTCTGGATCTCTACATAATAGATCTCTCTGCTGTCCAGAAATTTCGCCCCATCCGGAAGATTCAGACAGATCCTTTTTCCTTCCCGGTTTTTCACTCTTCCCACAGCTCTTGTAAAACGCATGGAAAAGGTATAATAGTTGAGCGGTTTTAAAATGAAATCCAGCGCATCTACTTCGTAGCCCTTGATCGCATACTGCGCCATATTCGTGATAAAAACAATCACTACCTCCTTATCCAGCCCCCGTATCTTCTGAGCTGCCTCCATACCATTTAGATGAGGCATTTCGATATCCATCAGAAGAATATCAAATTTTTGATAATTCTGAACCAACTCTCTGCCGTCCTGAAATGCTGTAGTCTGAATCTGGAGATCATATTCCTTTGCATATCTGCCCACCATTTCCTGTATCAATCCACGATACTCTGTTTCATCTTCTACAACAGCTACATGCAGCATCCTCTGCCTCCTTTGCTATAAAATATCATTTCCTGACTTGGTTTCTTATAAGAGTATTATTATACCATAATCTTTTTTGAAGATGTACCCCCTAAATATTTGATGTATACAGTATCAATGGCTTTTCTTTTGACTCTATCTATTTATGAAATTTTTATTGGACACTTCATATTCCTCATGTTAGACTTTATTCATAACATTTCAGGAGAACGGATATTTCTTTTTATTTCCATGTTCTCTTCTTTATTTTCAAAAAACAAATCCAGATGAAATCATCAAATTTTCAATCTAATTCACAAACCATCAGGAGGAACCGCTTATGAGCAATGGACTAAAACAATATTTTCCAATGATTCAAACCCGAGAGGAGCTTTGTAAAAAAATTCAAACTACCCCTGAATTAAAATTTCTGTTTGATTCGTGGGACGAATCCCAACAAGAAGAATTTCTGCAATTTTGCACAGGAATGCAGGGTGTCAAAATACTTTACGATTCTTTTTTCAAAGAAATTTTAAATCCGGATACTGCACCTTCACGTCTGGAAGAATTACTGTCACTGATATTACAACGGCATATTCGTATTTTACACGTACTTCCAAACGATTCTTCCCGAATTGCAGAAGAAAATGCTTTGCTTATTATGGATATTGTTGTTCAACTGGAAGATGGAAGCATTGCAAACATTGAAGTGCAAAAAATAGGATATTCCTTTCCCGGACAACGCAGTGCATGCTATTTGGCTGATCTTTTGCTCCGGCAATACAAACGTGCCAAAAATGAACGGAAAAAGAAATTCAGCTATCGGGATATAAAAAGCGTGTATACCATTGTTTTTATAGAAAAAAGTTCTGGAGAGATGAAACGGCACAAGCAGGATTATGTCCACCATTTTTGTCAAAAGTCAGATACAGGACTTCATATGGAGCTTCTGCAGGAATTCGTTTTCATCCCACTTGACATCTATCGGGAAACCCGTCACAATAAAGGTATACCCATCCGGGCATCCCGTAATACATGCCTGCGGCGGGCGGACTTTGTCCGATAAGGTATCAAAAACGATTTAGATGCGTGGCTCACATTTCTCAGCGAGGATAATCCGGAAATAATCGTCCAGCTAATCAAACAATATCCGAAGTTTATTCCTATGTACCGGGAGATTTATGAGCTTTGCAGGAATGTGGAGAAAGTTATGGGATTGTTTTCAAAAGAATTACAAATATTGGATAAGAATACCGTGCAGTACATGATCGATCAAATGCAGGATACGATCGATGAACAGAAAAATACCATTGGTGAACAACAAAGCATTATTCAGGAACAACAAACTATCATTGAACAACTTAAGAAACAACTGGAAAAATAATTATGCCCAATAATAAGGAGTGCCACTTTTATGGATTTTTACACCGCAAAAAGACAATTCAACAATTATTTAAAAGACTACGACTGCCACAATGACAAAATCCGTTTAAAGATCGTACACACTTACGGCGTTGTAAAAGAAAGTACTGACATTTCAGCCCGTATGCGGTTATCTGAGGAAGATACCACACTTGCAAAGATGATCGCCCTGCTGCATGATATCGGACGTTTTGAGCAGTTAAAACGCTTCGACAGCTTTCTTCCGGACACGATGGATCATGCCGCTTACGGTGTAAAAATTCTGTTCAATAATGATAATGGAGAAAACCTGATCCGCAGGTTTGTTCCCGAATCTGATTTTGACGAAATCATCCGTATTTCCATTGCCAAACACAGTGATTTTAAGCTGGATGGAATTTCCGATGCACGTACTTTACTTCATGCAAAGATCATCCGGGATGCCGATAAACTGGACAACTGCCGTGTAAAACTGGAAGACAGACTGGAAACTTTTATGGATACTTCCGCAGAGGAAACAGGCGCCTCTGCGATTTCTCCAAAAGTAAGAGATTCTATTTTACGTCATGAATGTATCCTGTCCTCTGACCGGGTAACACCGATGGATTACTGGATTTCTTATCTTGCTTATTTTTATGATATTAACTTCCGGGAAAGTCTGGATATCATCGAAGAGCAAAACTATATTCCCAAAATCATTGCCAGGATCCCTTATACCAATCCGGAGACAAAAGAAGTGATGAAACGCGTGGAAGAAGAATTGATCGAGTATGCCCGGATCGGACTTATCTCTTCCTGTCCATAATCTTACAATACACCATCCCGGCCAGCGTACTCACTGTTGTCGCCACAATCCCCGCACCTACAATTGCCGCCGGATTCACACTTCCATACTGACTCCGGTAGGCGATCACATTGATCGGGATCAACTGCAGCGAAGAGATATTCATGATCAGAAATGTGCACATTTCATTGGATGCCACGCCGGGCTTTCTTGCCTTTCCCGGCGCTCTTTTCATCCTTCTTTCCTGTTCTAATTCGGCCAGTGCCTGCATTCCCTGAAGTCCGGCAGGCGTTGCCGCCCAGCCCAGCCCCAGAAAATTTGCAATAAAGTTTGTTGTAATATACTGATTCGCCTGATGCTCTTTCGGAATATCAGGAAACAAAAATCGGATCAGCGGTCTCATTTTTTTCGATGCCATCTCAATAATTCCCGCCCGGGACGCAATTTCCATGATTCCCATCCAGAATGCCATCACTCCCACCATTGTAATACACAAGGTTACTGCATCTTTTGCAGAATCCAGAGCTGCATTCGTGATATCGGGCATTTTTCCGGTGAATGCACCATATATGATTCCGATTATAATCATTCCTGCCCACAGATAATTCAACATCTTTTATTTTTCTCCCTGCCACATATATTTTTCTACCAGTTCAAACGGTGCCGGTCCTACATCCAGTACTGCCTTATGAAATTCTTTCTGGGAAAAATCCTCGCCCTTTTTTTCGACCCATTTTTTCTTTAATTCCAGAAATTCTACATAGCCGATATAATACTTCAGATAATTTCCCGGAGATCCAATGATCAGATCATAAATCTGATTCACTATCTCCGCACTTCCGACTCCATATTCTTTGAAAAATTTTACAGTATCCATCCGATTCCACCCATCATAATGAATGCCCATATCTGCCAGCGCATACAATGCCAGCAAAATGGAACTGTTTTTCTGAAGTAGAACCGCCTGCTCCCTGGTAAGCGAATCTGCCAGATAGTAGGAACCCATTTCCGCATACGTTGCCCAGCCTTCCACATATCCGCCAAAATTGAAAATACTGCGCAGTGGATCCGGCTTTGTCGATGCGTAATAAACCGTCTGATACAGATGCCCCGGATACCCCTCATGAGCCAGTGTTGTATACAGTGTCAGCTTATTACCCATCTGGGCCTGGTTGACATAGATGACATTTTCTTCTGTGTCATCCAGTGCCGGTATCATATAGAATGCCGGACTTAGATGTGCTTCCATGGCTTTTGGCACATATTTTACTTCTACACTCGTCTGGGGAAGTTTTGGGAACGTCTTCTGAATATCCAGACTCAGGCTGTTTAATATTTCTTTTGGATCGGTAGATTCCATCACTGCTGTTTCCTTTGCCTGTTCTGCTGTCAGTCCGATCACAGCTTTCATTGCCGCCAGATCATCTTTCATTTGATTCTTTGTCAGTTTCTGTAATTGAGGAACTGTTCTTGCAGATCCTGTGGACGCCTGCACTGTCAGCTCATAATATTCTTTTCCGTTTGGCAGATAACAGAGTCCTTCTTCGTTCTTACTGGAATCTTTCAACTCCACCACGGTTTTAATCAGCTGCTGATAGGCCGGCAACACATAGGTCTGCAGCATATATGCATTTTTCTGGATATAATCACTTTTCTCCGATTCGGACAGATCTGTAAGCTTCTGGATCCGATCAACAAACGTGGAAATCAGATAGTTGGAGTCTCCCATATCAATGAATGCCTGACACTGTTCAATTACGGTGTCCGCCGTATAGCTTGCCATAAAAAGCCCTTTTTGTGCCTTTTCCTGTTCAAATGCGATCAGGGAATTAAAATAATCGGGTGTTGTTTTCATCAACTCCAGATAAGCATCCACATCTTCTTTGCTTTGAAACTGATATTCTGACAACAGTACCGGAATCTGTGTCTGCACACCGCTGACTGTCCCCATGGGCTCTTCATACAGCAGATAGTCACTTTCTTTTTTAGATAACTCCAGATAATAATCCAACACATCATATGTAAGCCTGTTTTCCCTTGATAATTTCCGATAGGAAAATCGTTTCAATGCCGCCTGTGTATTTTCTGTGGAAATTTTTCGGGTTCCTTTATCCGTATTAAAATATCCGAATGTAACCGGGGAATCCTGAATCCCATACTGACCGGGATCTTTGAGTGTATAATGCAGACTGACCGTATTTGACGCCACTTCCTGACAAAATAAGGTTTCGGTAAATTTTCTGAACTTTTTATTCTGGATTTCTGAAGACTGCCCGTGACATCCGGACAATATCACAGACAACAGCAAGGTAAGAACAAGAATGATCGAGATGACTTGCTTTTTTGTGCTCTTTCGCAAACGATCTGACATGGCAAACTCCCAAAATCGATTTTGTTTTATCTTATGAGTTCTTGAGGGATGTTATTCTCTGAAACCGCATATAGATTTAAAAATCTGATTTTATTTTGGAGTCATTCATGAATCTTTTTCTCTACCTCACCAATTTTATTGTCCCGTTTCTGATCCTTGCCATCATCGTCTATGGACTTCTGATGAAGATCAACGTCTATGAACATTTCATCAAAGGTGCCCGAAACGGATTTTTAACCGTTCTCAAGATCATGCCCACACTCATCGGACTTATGGTGTCAGTGGGTATTCTCCGCGCTTCCGGGTTTCTGGAGATGATTTCCTCCTGTATTGGGCAGTTTACTGCTGCCATTGGATTTCCCGGAGAACTGGTTCCTCTTACGGTTGTCAAAATGTTTTCTTCCTCAGCCGCTACCGGACTTCTTCTGGATCTCTATAAAGAGTTTGGTACGGATTCTCTGATCGGACTGATCGCATCCATTTCCATGTCCTGTACAGAGACCATCTTTTATACTATGAGTGTCTATTTCATGACCGCAAAGATCAAAAACTCCCGCTACACACTGACTGGAGCGCTGATTGCCACCTTCGCCGGACTTGCAGCCAGCGTGGTCCTTGCTCAATTCATGCTGCAATAGATTGTTTTGCAGGTTTGAATATGATACACTGATGTTAGACATAAGGAGGTGTTCTGATGGCGAGTATTACTCTTGAAAATCTGAACAAGACATATCCCAACGGATTTGTATCTGTCAAAAATCTTTCTTTGCATATAGAAGACGGAGAGTTTGTTACCTTTTTCGGACCAAGCGGCTGCGGAAAATCCACCATACTTCGCATGATCGGTGGTATGGAGGATATTACATCCGGTGAAATCTATCTCGGAAAAGATCTGCTCAACGATATTCTGCCCCGTGACCGTAGTCTTGCCATGGCGTTTCAGAATTATCAGCTCTATTCTCACTTAAACGTGTATGACAATATCGCGCTTGGACTGCGCCTTCGCAATCTTCCGCGGCAGATTATTGACAGCCGTGTGAAAATGGCAGCACATTTTTTCAATATCACGGACATTCTTGAGAAAAAGATCCGGGTGATCAATGAGGCGCAGAAACAACGCGTTGCACTTGGACGTGCTGTTGTATGCAAACCAAAAGTCCTTCTGGTCGATGAAGATTTTGCCCGACAGAACGAATATCGCAGAAAAGAAATGATGCGTGATATCCGGCGCATCAACAAAGAGCTTGGCATTACAGTCCTCTATGTAACTAACAAGCGGGGAGAAACTGAGATTGCAGGACAAAAAGTAATCTCCATGAGAGACGGAGAGATTGTGGATATCAAAAAAATCTGAATCACATAAGCTCATCGTACAAAAAAGGAACGCAGAAATCTTTCCTGATCCCTGCGTTTCTTTTTTATTTTCTGCTTTCCAGATATTGGTAAATATCCCGCTTGGACACTCCCCTGTCCTTTGCGACAGCTTTCATTGCTGATTTCTTATCCATTCCCTGTTTTGTGTATACTTCCATGTGATCTTCAATGGTCATTTCTTCCCACTGTTTTCTCTCCTCTGCCCGGGCTTCTTCCCGGCTCTTCCCCTCGATCACCAGAACACACTCGCCTTTTGGAGCATTTGCCTCATAATGAGCCACTGCCTCTTCCAAAGTCACTGCAAGAGCTGTCTCATGACGTTTTGTCAACTCCCGGCATATGGTAATCTTCCTGTTTCCAAGCCGCTCCAGAAACAATTTCAGAGTCTTTACAAGACGATGAGGTGCTTCATATACGATCATAGTCCTCGTTTCAGTCTCCATCTCCTTTAAAATCTGTTCCCGTTCTTTTTTATCTGATGGCAAAAATGCTTCAAATGCAAATCGTCTGGTAGACAGCCCGGAAATTGTCAGTGCCGTAATACAGGCTGCTGCCCCCGGAAGAGATGTTACCGAAATTCCGGATTCATAGCACATCTTCACGAGTTCCTCTCCGGGATCCGAAATTCCGGGCGTTCCGGCATCTGTGATCAAAGCGATATTCTGTCCTTCCAACAGCTTTTCTACCAGCTTTCTTCCTTTTTCGTATTTATTGTATTCGTGATAACTGGTCATTGGTGTCTGTATCTCAAAATGATTTAACAGCTTGATACTGTTTCTTGTATCCTCCGCTGCGATCAGATCCACTTCTTTGAGTGTACGGATCACACGAAAAGTCATATCCTCCAGATTTCCGATTGGAGTTGCACACAAATATAACGTTCCTGTCATGCTGTTTCCTTTCTCTCACCCTCACCGGGTATACATAATTATAGGCGGTTCGATCGTTACCCTCGGTTTTCCGCCTCGAAGACCTTCGATCAGCACCATCGTAGGTTCCTTATCAATATAAGGATGCACAAATCGGATCCGCTTCGGTTCGATCTTATATTCACTCATCTTCGTCAGAATCTCTGCCAGACGAAACGGTTTGTGTATCATATAAAACCGCCCTTTCCCGTCCGCAAGTAATTGTTTGCTCTCTCGTAAAATATCATCCAGAGTACATAAAATCTCATGCCGTGCGATCGCTTTGGCATCTCCCGGATTCTGCAGACCATGCTGATTCAGCATATACGGTGGATTGGTCACGATCACATCAAAAAAAGTCGGCTTGAATAACGCTGCCGCCTCTTTGATATCTCCCTGCACAATCTCAATTTTTTCCTGCAGATGATTCCACTCTATACTTCTTCGCGCCATATCAGCACTTTCTTTTTGAATCTCAAGTCCGATAAAATGCTCTCCCCGGGTCTTTGCAGACAATAAAATCGGTAAGATCCCGGTTCCGGTTCCCAGATCCAGAACCTTCTCCCCCGGTTTGACCCTGGCAAAATCAGAAAGCATCACCGCATCAATCCCAAAACAAAATCGTTCCGGATCCTGGATAATCTGAAGCCCATTAAGCTGCAGATCATCCAGACGCTCTCCGGATTTTAAATTATTTGTCATCTAATCTTGACGCTCCTTCTCCCTTTTCCAGTTCCGCGAGCTTGCGCATCTCTTCTTTTGAGACCTTCGCTTTTCGCTTACGCGGACGGAATTTTAATTCTTCCGCCTGATATTCCCTGATTTCTTTTTCATCGTTTTCCAGATTTACAACTACTTTCACCAGTTTTCTCAGAACACTTAAGGAATGGACCGTTCCTGTCAATCCATCTGAAGTCGTAACCGTATCTCCTACTGACGGAAGCTGGCTGTTTAATTCTTCATAAGTCTCTTCCTCGTTCGTCAGACAGCACATCAGCCTTCCGCACACTCCGGAAATCTTGGTCGGATTCAGGGACAGATTCTGCTCTTTTGCCATCTTAATGGAAACTGCAGCAAACTCGGACAAATACGTGTGACAGCATAATGGTCTTCCGCAGATTCCGATTCCGCCCCGGATCTTCGTCTCATCTCTTACACCGATCTGACGCAGCTCGATCCGAATGCGAAATACTGCTGCCAGATCTTTTACCAGCTCACGGAAATCGATACGCCCGTCTGCTGTGAAATAAAACAGCACTTTATTGTTGTCAAATGTATATTCCGCATCGATCAGTTTCATCTCCAGACCATGCTTTCTGATCTTTTCCAGACAAATCTGAAATGCTTCCTTTTCTTTCTCTCTATTTTTCTCTTCTGTCTTCTGATCCTGCTCTGTGGCGATCCGAATGACAGACTTCAGCGGCTGTATCACCTCTTGATCTTTTACTTTTCTGGTTCCGATCACAACCTTTCCATACTCTACACCGCGCGCAGTCTCCACAATCACGTGGTCTCCCTGTTTGATCTCAAACTTTCCCGGTGAAAAATAGTAGATTTTTCCGGCTGTCCGAAACCTTACTCCAATCACTTTTGTCATTCTATCAGTTCTCCTTTATTGTCAATAAAAGCAATTCCATCGTCAGTTCAAAATTGACATTTGCTTTTAGTCTGGCCTTTGCCTTTTCAATTCCGTCCAGAATATTCTCGATTCCCTCGTAAGAGCTCTTGCTTGCCCGGTCCTTGATAAATCTGAGCTGATCAGAAAATACGACCTGATCCACATTCTTTGTGGCTTTATAGATCAGCACATCCCGATACCATACCGAGATCACATCCAGATAGTCTGTGATATTCATCTTATAAGAAACCACTCGTTTTACGGCTGCCTCCAGCGCATCCACATCCATGTCATTAATCTCACGCAGCAGATGAACTGCCTCTTCCTTGATCTCATTAAAATGCTCTGATGTCGCAAGCATGATCGCACGTCCCATATTTCCCTGCGCAAACGCCACGCACACATCTGCTTTATAATCCGGAATCTCCATCTGTTCCATCAGATATTTTTTGATCAGCTGATCTTTGATATTTCTCAGCTTCAGCATTACACATCTGGAACGAATCGTGGGAAGAAGAATCTCCGCATTCTCTGTCAAAAGCAGGATCACCGCATAAGCCGGCGGCTCCTCGATCGTCTTCAACAGCGCATTCTGCGCCTGTACACTCATCATATCTGCATCTGGTACAATATAGATCTTATATTTGCTGCTGTATGGCTTGATCACAATATCATTGTTGATCTGCTCTCTGATGTCATCAATACTGATCGTATTTGGTTTTTCGTGTGTCACCCTGATAATATCCGGCTGATTATTAGATGCTGCCTGTTTGCAGGACTGGCACTTTCCGCATGCGTCTCCGTCTTCATCCCGGTTCTGACACTGCAGGCTCATAGCGAACAAATTTGCCAGAAGTCGTTTTCCGGAACCTTTTTCCCCATTCAAAATATATGCATGGGAAACCTTATCTGTTTTTACCGCATTTTCAATATACTGTATTATATTTTTGTGTCCAACCACGTCTTTAAAACTGCTCATATCATCACCTGCTGTCTTTTCTTGAATTCCTTCTGGTTACTGTTTCAGTATAGCATAATTTTGATGTAAGATATACCCAGATTCCTGCAATTGCACAAAAAAAACAGCAGAAGTCTCCTTCCGCCGTCTTTCTTATATTCTGATCCCGGTGTCACCGTCAAACAAGTGCAGTTTATCATTTCTGAGACAAAAAGAAATCCTGTCTCCCCGTCTATATGGTGTGTCTGCATTTGTCCTCAATGCCACATCCTTCCCTTCGTATGTAAAATAAAGATAGGTTTCTGCACCGAGCATTTCATACACCAGAACCTCATGCTCTGTTCCTTCCTCTGTAAGTACCAGATCTTCCGGACGCACACCTACTGTGATCACCTCACCCATATATCCCTTTCGGAAAACTCTTTCGGCATCTTCTTCTGTCAGATTGACCGCAAAATCTCCAATCTGAAGATAGGTTCCATATTCTCCGCCTCTGCAGCATTTCCCCTGAAAGAAATTCATAGGCGGCATTCCGATAAAACCTGCCACAAATGTATTTGCCGGACAGTTGTAAAGTTCTTCCGGTGATGCGACTTGCTGAATCACTCCGTCTTTCATCACTACAATCTTTGTTCCAAGTGTCATCGCCTCTGTCTGATCATGCGTCACATAAATAAACGTCGTTTTCAGCTTCTGGTACAACCTCAGTATCTCCGCCCTCATCTGTGTTCTTAATTTTGCATCCAGATTGGACAATGGCTCATCCATCAGGAAAATTCTTGGATTCCGTACAATTGCACGTCCCATTGCCACTCTCTGCTTCTGCCCGCCCGAAAGTTCTCCCGGCTTTCTGTCCAGAACCCCTTCGAGTCCAAGAATCTTTGCCGCTTCCTCCACCTTCTGTCTGCGTTCTTTTTTCGGTACCTTTTTCAGCCGGAGGCTATATGCCATATTCTCAAATACGGTCATATGCGGGTACAGTGCATAATTCTGAAACACCATTGCAATATCTCTGTCGCATGACTGTACCTGATTCATCATTTTTCCATCGATCAGAAGCTCCCCGTCGGATATTTCCTCCAATCCTGCGATCATCCGCAGCGTTGTCGATTTTCCACATCCGGAAGGACCTACGAAAATCACAAACTCCTGATCCTTGATCTTAAGATTAAAATCCTGTACCGCAACTACTTTGTCTTCATATTTTTTATATACATGTTTCAACTGAATCTCAGCCACAGCAATGCCTCCTTAATATCTATATCTGTTCCAATAATTGCGGAAGTTCTCCCACAGAATTTAATATATAATCTGCTTCCCCGCAAAAATCTGCTTCCTGACTCACTCCGCTTAAAACACCAATGGCAACTCCCCCGTTTTCTCTTGCAAAACGAATGTCATTATATGTATCTCCAACCACTGCGATTTCCTGCGGCTTCAGTCCGAATTTTTTCTGAAATTCCAGAAACATATCTGCTTCCGGTTTCGGGCGCAGGACACCATCATCCGCTCCCACATAATCAAATTTTTCCAGTACCTCCAGCCGTTTCAGACAGTTTTTTGCAGACGGCACAGTATCTGCTGTTGCAAGTCCGATCCAAATGTTTCTCTGTTTCAGCGAATCAAGGACTGCTTTAATGTCCGCTGTTTCCACATACTGTGCCTGACTTTCCGTCACATATTCAGCAAACAGCCGCTCCAGCTGCATCCTCACTTTTCGGCTGTCCAGATAAATCTGCTCCCTTGAAAGTTCATCCGTAATATCCAGAGCAATTTCTGAATAGGACTTATACGCAAGCCCGCCATAAGGATCGATTTCTCCATTCTCGATTCCCATCGCATAAAACACACGTTCCTTTACTTCCTCTGAAAGCTCATTTTCTTTTAAAAACTGTATTACGACCGCTTTTGCCGCACCCAGCCATAAGGAAAAAAAGTCAATCAGAGTTCCATCTTTATCAAATAAAATTCCTTTAATCATCTGCTAAACCTTCTGTCTCTCCTTTGATTTCTCCGAAAGTTGTCCTCTCCGGATCTTTCTTTCCTCGAAATACCGGGTTTACATATCCAAGAAATTCTTTTTTCTTTGTTCTGACTTCCAGTCTGATCCACTGCCAGGAGGTACGTTCCAGAATCAAGTTTGTCTCTACATGATATCTTCCGGTTTCAGACGAACTGACCGGCAGCTCCACATAATTTCCATTCATCACAAGAAATGCTTCCGGTTCTTCTGTCAGTCCCAAAATTTCCGCCCGATATGTAATCTCACACTTCTTTGCAGTGATCTCATCTCCCGGAAGACAGTCCTGACCATCCACCTTGATTTTTGGCTCTATTTTGCAGAATCTGGTCACACACAGATGTCCCTGCCTTACTGCATTCATCAGATTTTTCGGACTTAATCCGTCACAAAATACCCATGTTGCGGGATCTCCCACCGCAGACGGAAGGCTTGCCCCGTCATAAAATTCATCCTCCAGATTGTGAGAATCACTTCCTCCCACTCCGAACACACGAATTCCTTCATTCCATACTTGATCCAAAAAACGAATTGCCATATCATTAGATCCCGGCCCATCCGGATATGTCGGATCATTGATGATTTCTATACAGTTGATATCCCGCAGATCTGTATTTTCAAACTGCCACTTCCAGATGGTCAGAAACGGATGATTGATACTGCGAATCCATCCTTTTTGTTTTGCTTGTGCTATCGTCTGGTCCATATACATATCTATGATCTCATCTCCGTTATGCTTCACGATCTCCAGAATTTTCTCCGGCATTTCCGTAATTCCAAACAGATTCATGTGTCCTTTATCTGTCGTTACCTCAATTCCGGGAAGCACACAGAGTGAAGTCTTACACCAGCCGGTATGCATCAGATTATGTTCTGTCGGCACATAAAAATCCAAACCGCTTTCCTCTGCTCTTTCAGAAGCATGACCGATCGTCTCTTTTCCGTCAGACAACCTCGTATGCGTATGAAAATCACCCTTATACCATCCGGATTCCGGACAAAATACGTTCTCCCAACGATAGCTTTTTTCCGAGATATGAAGTCCGTTTTCCACCCAGCATTCTCCGCCGATCGGATCAGAAACCTCATCTTTCCGGTCCGAAACTGTCAGTACAATTTCTCCGGTTTGTTCTCCCAGCTTCTGCGCAACATATTCTGTAAAAATGCCGATTCCGATTTTCCATGTTCCGGGATAAATCTCTCCCGGAACACCTCCTATCGTTGTATCCTTTGTGCTTTTTCCGATTCCCGGGTTCTGCTGCCCATATCCCAGCAGCTTCTGAAACCGAATTTCTTTTTTGGGATCTTCCAGAAACAAGAATGCCATATACTGAAATTCTTCGGGCATTTCTATCATCATCTGAATGTGTTCTGTTCCTTCCGGAATTTCAATCCATTTTTCCTGAATATTTTTTTCTTCTTTTCCGATTTTAAATCTAATCTGATCTCTCATTTTATAATGCATCCAATGCTTCCTGTGCTGTTTTCTGTGCTTCATCCAGAGCTTCCTGTGCAGGTACGTTTTCCAACTCTACCTTATCCGCTGCAATTGACAGGGCATCCAGAATCTTTCCTCCTGTCGGATCCTGAAGAGCCGGTGTTCCGTGAGATGCCTGCTGAAGCGGAACCAGTGCCTGAGGATTTTCTTCTGCATAAGACTTAAACTCTTCTACTTCCTGTGTAGACTCACGTACTGCCACATATCCTGTGCCCATGGACCATTTTGCCTGATTTTCCGGAGTTGTAAAATATTTCATAAACTCATAAACACCTTCTTTTTCTTCATCAGAAGAATTCTGAAGCATCACAAGCTGCAGTGCATCTGCCGTTGGTGCTGAAGAGTTGTCGTTAAATCCAGGCTGTTCCATTGCTCCCACAATGCTAAAGTCCAAATCTGCCTGATCTCCGGAAGAACCTGTATAACCGCCTGCTTTATTCTGCAGAACGTCGTCAATCGTCGTGTACCAGTATTCCCAGCCCTGTCCGCCGGAATTTACTTTCATGATCTTGTCATCGTGAATCCATGTACGGAAGCTCTCCCATACTTCTACCCATTCGTCTGAATTGATCATCACTTTTTTCCCATCCTCACTCAGAAGAGAGGCTCCGTTGCTGAGTGCTGCATCAATCAGATTTCCTGAGCCCCACATTGGCTCCCAGCCCACAAAGGAACCATCAGAAGCTGTCATTTTCTCTGCTGCCGCTGCAAGATCCTGCCAGGTCTTGATCGTTGCCGGGTCAATTCCCGCTTTTTCAAATGCCGCTTTATTGTAGTACATCACCTGTGTTGTACCATATGCAGGCAGTGCAAACAATTTTCCGTTCTCATACTCCCCCTGCTCATAAAATACCGGCAGATAATCATCTTTTTCAAAGGAATCATCTTTTTCTACATACTCATTGATGTCTGCAACCAGATTTTTTTCAGAAAGATTTCTGGATTTATCTGTATCCAGAAGTGCCATGTCCGGAGCTTTCTTTCCTGCGATTCCTGCCTGCAGTTTTTCATAAGTCTCTGTATAATCCGCCTGCGTTGTTGTCTTAACTTCATATTTGTCCTGAGACTCATTGAATGCATCTACAATGTCCTGAAATACATTGACTGCTGTTTTTCCCCCGGAATACCAGAGATCCAACTGAATTTTTCCATCTGCTGTCTTTGTCGTTTCTGCAGCCTTTGCATTGTTTCCACATCCTGTCACCAGGGACATTCCAAGTACACAAACTAATAATGCTGATACAATTCTCTTTTTCATTTTCTTTTTTCTCCTTCATGCATCGTATATCGTTTTTTCTTTGCTTTCTTTATGTAAAAAAGGAATTATCCTTTCATACCCGTATCTCCGCCGATTCCATTGATAAACCACTTTTGCGTAAATGCAAACAGAATCAGAAGCGGCAGTACGATCAATGTACTTCCTGCCATGACCAGGGGCCATTCTGTTCCATAAGCACCGCCTTCTATAAAGAATTTTCTCAATCCCTGTGACACCATCATCTTCTCATCCGCATCTGTGATCAGAGAAGGCCACATATAACTGTTGTAGCAGGTAATAAAGTTCATCAGTCCAAATGTGATGAACGAAGATTTTGTCATCGGACACACGACCCGCCACAGAATCTTCCAGGAGCTTGCCCCGTCGATTCTCGCTGCCTCGATCAGTCCCATTGGAACCTGCATGAATGCCTGTCGAAGCAGAAAGATTCCGAAAATGCTGACACAGTTGGAAATGATCAGCCCTGTAAACGTGTTCAGCAGATTCCAGTTTGCCAGAATAATATAGCTCGGAATATATGTTGCTGCTGTCGGAAGCATATAAGTTCCCATGATGACTGCAAACAACGCTTTCTTGCCTTTAAAATTCATAAAAACAATCGCATAGGCGATCATCGCACCTGTTACGATCTGCAGCGCCAGCGTGATCACTGATACAAACAAACTGTTGCCGACATATCGAAGAAGCGGTGATTCAAAAATGACCTGGTAAAAGTTATGCCACTGGAATTCTGCCGGAAAAAATGAACTGACATCCATAATCTCCGCCTTTGTTTTCAGTGCACTTAAAATCATCCATACAAACGGAAAGATTGTGAAAATACTGAAGATCAGTAAAATCATTCCTTTTCCGAGTTTTTCGATTCCTGTTCTTATCTTCATAATCTGTCCTTCTTTCTAATAATGCACCCATTTTTTCGATGCACCGAACTGTACTGCCGATAATACTACGGTGATTATAATCATCACAATCGCCACCGCAGTTGCCTGTCCCATGTTAAACTCTTCAAACCCAAGCTGATAATACATATACAGCAAGGTTCTTGTGCTTCCGGACGGACCTCCCTGAGTCAGGATCTGGATCTGATCATATGCCTGCAGTGAAGTTACCATCGTAATAATTACCAGGAAAAACGTAGTCGGAGAAATACACGGAATCGTAACATCCCGGAATCTCTGCCACCTTTTTGCTCCATCCAGCCCGCTTGCCTCGTACAACTCTTTCGGAACCTTTTCCAATGCGGAAAGATAAAAGATCATCGCATATCCCAGACTCTTCCACACAGTCACAATGATCACAGCGAGCATTGCTGTGTCTGAACTTTTAATCCACTGTAATTCGGGGAGATGCAGAAATCTCATTACCGTATTTGCAATTCCCGTATTCGGATCGTAGATCCAGGTCCATACGATCGACACTGCAACAGTCGGCGTGATCCATGGCGAAAACAAAATAAATTTGATGATCCCGCTTCCTTTAAATGCTTTCTGCATCAAAAGAGCCAGCATCAGACCAAGTACGATCGTCGGAATCAGAGTTCCCAATGTAAACACAACTGTGTTCCAAAGTGCATCGTAAAATCTGGCATCCTGAAACAACGAAATAAAATTATCAAAAAATACAAAATTGTAGTCCGGAGTCATATAATCCCAGTCTGTGAAACTAATATAGACAGATCGCAGGATCGGATAAATCCAAAATACGATCAGAGGAATGAATGCCGGCAGAACAAAAAGAGTCACACTGCCCAGTTGCCTGAATTTTACTTTATTCTTCATTTTTTCTATCCTTTCTTATCAACCCGTAAATCCCTGTCATAATTCCTGCCGTTACCGGGAGCGCCAGCCAGATTCCTCTGATATCCCAGACAGCCGGAAGCAAAAACAGACAGATTGGCGAAACTGCCAGGCTTTCTATATAAGTCATAAACACCGCTTTTTTCGTCTGCATGACTGCATTGAGGCAGGATACATTCAATTTTGCCGTTCCCGTTAACAGAAATGCAAATGAACTGATCAGCATCCCCGAAGAAAAATACTGCTTTGACTCTGCTGACAGACCAAACCATCCTCCAATATACGGAATCATACAGATCGTCACTGCTGCCGCCGTGATTCCTAAGATGATTTCTGCGGTGTAAGCGATTTTTTTTACTGCTCTTACCTCTGTCTCCTTTTTCGCACCATGATAAAAACTAATCAGAGGCTGTACACCTTCTCCGATTCCCGTCAGAAAATACTGAACCGGGAATGCAATATAAGAAATAGCCGCATAACACGCCACCGCTGCATTTCCGCCATAACGAAGACACTGCAGATTTGTAAAAATAAGTGCAGCTGTCGGCGCAAGTGATGTTCCAAATGCCGTAATCCCAATCTTGAAAATATCTGCAGCATATTGCCTGTGCCACAACAGTCTCCATTTTCGATAACCTGTTTTCCACAGGATCGCACATCCTGCCATAACTACCACGGCCTGCGCCGTCACCGTTCCAAATGCGGCTCCCCTGATTCCCATATTCAATCGGAACATCAGATAATAGTTCACCAGAATATTGACTGCAAATCCTGCTGCCATGCTGAGCATTGCTCCCAGCGACTGATTCATATTTCTCAAAAGAGGCATGATTCCGGTTCCTGCCACCTGAAGGATACTTCCGGCAATAATGATCGCCGTATACTTGATTGCTTCCGTCTGAACACTTCCCGCAGCTCCCAAAATTTCTAAAAACGGTTTCTGTACCAGAGACAGCAAAATCGTTGCAAGTATACCTGTACCGATCAGAAATGTCATTGTAAGCTCAAACAAATTTTCACATACCTTCTGCTCTCCCCGCCCTCTGTAATGAGAGTACAAAACACTTCCTCCCGTTCCGATTCCAATTCCGAGCGCAGTGATCAGTGCCGGGATCGGCCACGCAATATTAATCGCTGCAAGCCCTGTATCTCCCGCTGCCTTTCCTACAAAAATCCCATCCACAATGCTGTACATTCCTGACATGGTAAACGCCAGTACGGTAGGGAATGCCTCTTTTATTACTTTCTTTAACATCAAACTGTTTCCTTTCTTAATGGCACGTTCGTCATTATAACGTTCCTTTTTTAACATCACTTCAATTGCAAGTTAAACTCTTGTAAAGCAAAAAAAGAGAAACAAACGGCAAATCTGCCCGTCTGCTTCTCTTTTTATCTTTTTCCTGTTTTCTTTTAAAGCGAAGTCATTTCTTCCCGGATCAACTCTGTAATTTCACTCAGACATTTTTCCATCTCCAGATTTTCAAATCTCCTTACAATTCCTGCTCTTTTCAAATTCTCTTCGGAGAAATCCTCTGCATCTGCCAGAAAACGCCTGCACATCTCCGCATATTTGGGGTCCTTCTGCTGTCGTTCCCTGCAAAGCGCTCTCTCCAGCCTCAGCCCGTCCTCTACCTCAATGTAAATCGGAATCAGCTGTTCTTCTCCAAAATACTCCCGCATCCCATAATAAGATTCCAGAGTCCCTATCACAAGATAATCATACTTCTGGAGATCTATCTGCCCGTCATCTGCTGTAAAATATGTCCAGATTCCACACTTTGTATTATAAGAACGTACTTCTATGACACGTTCTTTCTCCTTAAGCTCGTTCAGCCTTTCTTCGTCCACAAAAAAATATTCCACACCATCGGTCTCCCCTTCCCTGATCGGTCGGGTCGTATAAGGAGTAATACGCTTTAACTGCGGCAGTTTTTCTCTTATTTTCTTATAAATCGTATCTTTTCCGGAAGAACTTTTCCCCATAATATAAAAAATTTTACTCATTTATCAACACCTCAATATAGTTTTCCACACTAATTCCTTCCACAGAAAACCCTTTGTTCTGATAATCTACTAACATCGCTGCTGTTTCCTTAGTGATTCGTTCCCCCGGAACGATCAGCGGAATTCCCGGCGGATACAAATACGCATATTCCATAGAAATAAATCCCGCTGACTTCTGCCAGCTCAGGCTCTTTACTGTTTCCATTCTTCGCATTCCTTCTACCTCAAAGCTCGTGAAGACCTGTTCCTGACGGGGCAGATAATATCTTTTCTCTTCCTCTGACTTTTTTTCCAATTCCTCATCAATCTCAAAAAAAGCACTGATCAGCCGATCCATTCCTTCTTTTGTATCTCCAATCGAAGTCATGGCAATCACATAAGATCCTGCAGCCATTTCCATCTGCAGATGATATTCTAAAAGCAATCTCTCATATAACATTTTCCCTGTAAACACTCGATTCTCTTTCTTAAGAATCGTATCTTTTACAGACAGCACCAGTTTGGATCTGTCGAATTCTTCTGTCTCCATCAATCTGATATGCTTTAATTTTTTCAACTCTCCCCTTTTGCTTTCCAGATTCTTCACATAAGTCTCAAACAACACATCCCCCTGCTCTGCCACCATCCTCAGACATTCATCCATACTTGCCATCAATACATAAGAAGGACTGCTCGTCTGAAAAATATGCAGATAATTCCGAATCTTCCTTCGATCGATCCGTGTCCCATTCAAGTGAATCAGTGCTGTCTGCGTCAATGCCGGAAGTGTTTTATGCAGACTGTGTATTACAACATCTGCTCCCTTTGTATTTGCATTCTCCGGAAAATAAGGGTGAAATCCAAAGTGTGCTCCGTGTGCCTCATCCACAATCAACGGAATTTTTTTCTGATGTACAATTTCAGAAATCCTCTCAATATCCGACAACACCCCGTCATATGTCGGTGATGTCAATACCACAGCCTGAACCTCCTTATGTTCCTCTAATAACCTCTCAATTTTCTCAGGAGACACAGCCATATTCAGTTCCATTGTCTCATCAAATTCCGGATAAATATATACCGGACGCAATTCATTTAAAAAAACAGCATGATAGACCGACTTATGACAGTTTCTTGCCATTAAAATCTTTCCGCCTTTTTTAGTACATCCCATTACCGCACTTAAAATGCCCGCAGTACTCCCATTAATCAAATAGTGCGTCTCCTCTGCATGATACATGGACGCTGCCCTGACTTCCGCTTCCCTGATGATCTCCTCCGCATGATGAAGATTATCAAATCCTTCAATCTCTGTAATATCAATTCCATATGGTAAATTCGCTTGTGTAACATCCGAATTACGTTTATGCCCAGGCATATGAAACCCATAATAATCCGACTTCCCATATGCTTCTAATTTTTCATATAAGTATTCCATAAATTTTTCTGCAAATGCTTATCCTTCCAATTTATTTCTATCCGTATCACTTGCGCTTTTATTATATCTTCTGTATACCTGTGTTGTAAATTAGATGTTATCCACATCTATTTCCGATTCAAATAAATATTCCAACATATTTCAGACTTTTTCACATATTATGTCTGTGCTGAATCTTTTGCATAGCATAGGTGTAATCAAAATATAAGTTAATATAACAAAAAGAACAAGCAAAATCGCTTGTTCTACAATGAGCGTGCGGGGATTCGAACCCCGGACAACTTGATTAAAAGTCAAGTGCTCTACCAACTGAGCTACACGCCCTTATTTTCTTATAATACCCGCTAATCCAGGCAAACTGGGCTAGCTGGATTCGAACCAGCGAATGCAGGAGTCAAAGTCCTGTGCCTTACCGCTTGGCGATAGCCCATTAGTAAACTCAACTATGACACTGCTTAACTAGTGCTTCTTATAAAAGAAAAGGGTGGGTAATGGGACTCGAACCCATGATATCCAGAACCACAATCTGGCGCGCTAACCAACTGCACCATACCCACCATACCGAGCCTGGGGGGATTCGAACCCTCGACCTACGGCTTAGAAGGCCGTTGCTCTATCCAGCTGAGCTACAGACTCGTATAAACTTTATCCCCGTTTATAGGCTCCTTACAGATCACTCTGCAAGAAAGCGGGTGATGGGAATCGAACCCACGTATCCAGCTTGGAAGGCTGGTGTTCTACCATTGAACTACACCCGCGAAGTCGGGGTGACAGGATTCGAACCTGCGACCTCCTGGTCCCAAACCAGGCGCTCTAGCCAAGCTGAGCCACACCCCGTTATTCGCTTTTGTGCCGTTTTCTCCGTGACACAATAGCTATTATACATAAGGGGATACCAATTGTCAACAACAAATTTCAATTTTTTTAAAAAAATTTTTTCGCACCTTCTCCAACCTTTGCGAAAACCCGAAAATACGCTATAATATCCATATTCTATAAGAAAGCAGAGGTACTTATTATGTGGGCTTACAACGAAACATTTTATCAAATTTACCCGATTGGATTCTGCGGTGCCCCGACTCACAACGATGGCATCTGCGTTCCGCGTATTCTGAAATTGAAAGACTGGAGCAGTTATCTGGAGAATCTGCAGATCGGTTCTGTTCTCTTAAATCCGATTTTCGAATCTGACAATCACGGTTATGATACCAGAGACTTTAAAAAGGTGGACTGCCGCCTTGGAACCAATGAAGATTTTCAGGATGTCTGTGACGATCTGCATAAGCATCATATCAAAATCGTGCTGGACGGAGTTTTCAACCACGTTGGACGCGGTTTCTGGGCATTTCAGGACGTTCAGGAAAAGAAGTGGGATTCTCCTTATAAAGACTGGTTCTACATCAATTTTGACGGTGACAGTTGTTATCAGGACGGATTCTGGTATGAGGGATGGGAAGGACATTTCGAACTGGTCAAACTGAATCTGCAAAATCCTGCAGTCACAGACTACTTATTAGACTGTGTCCGCTTCTGGATCGAAACATTTGATATTGACGGACTTCGCCTGGATGTGGCATACAGTCTGGACCATAACTTTATGCGGAGACTCCGCTCATTTTGCGAAGAACAAAAGCCTGGATTTGTTCTGATCGGTGAAGTACTATTCGGTGATTATAATCTGATTGTAAATGATGAGATGCTGCACAGCTGTACCAATTACGAATGCTACAAGGGAATCTATTCCAGCCTGAACAGCATGAATCTGTTCGAGATCGCACACTCCCTGAATCGTCAGTACGGACCGGAACAATGGTGTATCTACCGTGGAAAGCATCTGATGAGTTTTGTGGATAATCACGATGTCACACGGATTGCCAGCATCCTGACAACCCCTGCACACCTGCCTCTGGCTTACGGTATTTTATTCGGTATGCCGGGAATTCCCTGTATTTATTATGGAAGCGAATGGGGCGAAGAAGGTATCAAGACTCCGGACAATGACTATGCGCTTCGTCCATGCTTTGAGGCGCCAAAACCGAATGCACTGACTGATTTCATCCACCGACTGATCACACTTCGACAAAACAGTGATGCCCTCTGCAATGGAGGATACCGCAATATCTCAATCACAAACCATCAGCTTGTCTTTGAACGCCGTACAGGGCAGGAACGGATTCTGATCGCCATCAACGCGTCTGAGAGCGATTTCACGATCCATCACGGAGAATTGCTCGGAACATTCACCGATCTGCTGAAAAGCGGTTCTGGGAATATCTCACAGACGCTGAATGGCTCTCTGAATCTTCCGGCTTACAGCGTACAGTATCTCCAGGTTATGGAGGACAGCTGTATGAAAAGCGATATCGATATAGCATAACAGTGAAAGTAATGACCTATAATTGAAATGGCAGGTGACGAACGATGATTACATGCAGAGATATAAACAACCTGAGATTAGACGGAGTCGAGCTTCTGACCGGTGAAGCGGGCTTGGAACGCATGGTATCCTGGACATACATAGTGCAGACAAAGCCATATAAAGATCATATGAATCCGGGCAATTTTGCGCTTCTGGTCGTGGATTCTCTGCGATATTCAATCGAGGATGCATACACTGCAATGCTCGAGCTGAACGAGCTTGGAATATCAGGACTTGCAATCTCAGTTGAGGAGGACAAGGAAGCAATTCCACAGCAGATGATCGAGAAGGCAAAGGAATTGAAACTGTCGTTGTTCTATATACGGTGGGAGGGTGCAACGTTTGTTGACATCGCACAGAGTATCGGTGAACTGATTCTGGAAACCGAAGTGGACAACAAGCGAACCGGAGATTATCTGTACAACTTGTTATTCGGGTACGAGGTCAATGATAAGTATATCGAGAAGATTTCCGCACAGTTTGGGCTGACGTTTGACCGGCCGTATCGTGTTGGTGTTATTGTGATTGACCGGAAGTACGGCATGAATCTGGAACAGGATGAGCATACCTATGTTTATTATACGGATTGCCTGAATCGCGAGGTACTTCACATGAAGAAAAAACCGATGTATATGCGGTTTCTGAACAAATTTGTGTTGCTTTTTGAGGCAAAGGAAAATAAGGAGACAGAACACCAGATTGAGCAGATTCTTAGAGAGCTTGATAGTCGGACGCCTTTTGCGGGGGTAATCCACAGTACCTGTATTTTGGGAGCGGATTATACGAAGCCGGCGGATTTCGGAATAAGTTATCAGGAGGCGAAGAATCTGATCCCGAAGAAAGACATGCTGCCGAATCCGACGAACAAGAAGGTTCTGAGTGCAAGCTCTATGGGAATCTACAAATATATGTTCAACAGTGGTAATCAACAGGAAATTCTTAATTACTGTAATGAAAAGCTGAAAAACCTGGAGATGTATGACAATGCAAACGGTTCTTTCCTGATTGACACTTTGGTGAATTACTATATGTGCGGATTCAATGTCGGAAAGACGGCAGAGATGATGTATGTGCATCGGAATTCCCTGCAATATCGTCTGAAAAAGATTGAAGAAATACTGGAAATCAACCTTGATGATTCGATGGAATATCTGGATCTGGTCAACTGCATTCTGGTAAAAAGGCTGATGTTTCATTAGTAACTGTGCAAAATGCACAGTTAAATTGTACGGGATTACTATTGCAAAGAGGCTTTTCGAAGTATATCATACTCAATAAGCAAAGGCGCTAGAGAATTTTATTTCTCCGGCGCCTTTTTTATTCTCTATACGGGAACTCCAGAGAAATCACTCGGATAGAGGGCAAGACAAAAAAGAACAATCAGAAACAAAGCTTCAAGACATAAGGGAGGAAATCAATATGAAAAGCAGAAAAATCGCAGCATTGGCACTTACAGGAGTGATGGTTGCCATAAGTTTATCAGGATGCGGAGCATCCGATAAGAAAGCATCGGAAGCATCACAGGCTTCTTCAACAACGGATTCCAATAAGAAGGTCTTAAGAGTTGGTATGGAATGTGCATACGCTCCATTCAACTGGACGCAGGACACCGACACGACACCTGATGGAAGTAAAGCAGTCAAGATTTACGATTCTGATTATTATGCATACGGATATGACGTAGCAGTCGCACAGATGCTTGCCGATCAGATGGGAATGGAGCTTGAGATTCATAAGGTTGAGTGGTCATCCATTGGTATTTCCCTGGACGCGGGCGATTATGATGCAATCATCGCAGGCATGGGCAAGACGGCAGAGAGAGACGCATCGTATGCATTTACCGAGCCTTATTATTACAGAAATAACTGTATCGTAGTAAAGAAGGGTGGAAAGTACGCCGATGTCAAAGGGCTTTCCGATCTGGCAGGAACAGGCTGTAAGGTTACCACACAGTTAGGAACCGGCTGGATTTCACTTCTTGATCAGATTGAAGGTGCTGAGCAGTCCGGTAACTTCGAGACAACTTCAGAGTGCTTTATGGCAATCTCGAATGGAAGCGCTGATGTATGTATCGTTGACCTTCCGACTGCGGAGTCCGCAGCACTTACCAACGATGATCTCCAGATCATTCAGTTAGATGAGAATGATGGATTTACAGGAGATGATGAGATGGTTAACGTATGTATCGCAACAAGAAAAGATGATACCAGGTTGAGAGATCAGATTCAGGATGCGATGAATGCGATCGGCTGGAATGATAAGGACAAGATGGACGAGCTGATGAACACCGTATTAACACAGCAACCAGCAGCTAACTAACGAATAAAGGTTTGAAAGGTAGAGAGATATGATTTTTGAAAGTCCAAGTAATTCATTTGAATGGATGATATTTCTGGCGCAAAAGTACTCAAGCATGTTCGCCAAGGGAACCTGGCTGACACTGTATATTGCAGTGACCGGCACATTGCTTGGCTTTGTACTGGGATATATCGTAGGTATTGTAAATGATATAAAGCTCAATGAAGGCGACACTGTTATTAAGAAATTTCTGATTCGGATCATGAAAGTAATATTTACCGTTTATGTTGAGGTATTCAGAGATACACCTATGATCGTACAGGCAATGATCGTATATTTCGGAACTCGTCAGATGGGATTTGAAAATCTGACACCAGTATTTGCAGGTATTGTCGTAACGGTATTAAATACAGGAGCATACATGGGAGAAACCGTAAGAGCCGGAATCGGTTCGATTGATTTAGGTCAACGCGAAGGCGCATGGGCAATGGGAATGTCGCCATTTAAGACTATGCTCTATGTTGTACTTCCGCAGGCTTTCAGGAATATTATTCCTGAGATGGCAAATACGTTTCTGACAAACCTAAAGATGACATCGGTATTAAATGTTATTGCAGTACAGGAACTGTTTATGGCAGCGAAAACTGTCGGTGGAAACTATTACAAATACTTCGAATCATACCTTGTTATCGCCGTCATCTACTTTGTTCTTTGCTTTGTATTTGACAAGCTGTTCAAGCTGATTGAGAAAAAGATGCAGGGTAAGACCGATTACGCACTTGCAATCGAGTACATGGATAATCAATAGGAGGAACGCTATGAGTGAGTCAGTAATTTCAATTAAAGATCTGAGCAAATCATTTGGAGATCATGAGGTCTTAAGAAAGATTGATATCAATGTGAATGCCGGAGAAATCATCTGCATCGTCGGTTCTTCCGGATCCGGTAAATCTACACTGCTTCGATGTATCAATAAGCTGGAAAAGCAGACCTCTGGTAAAATACTTTACCATAATAAGGAAGTCCGCGATGTGCAGAAAGAGATTAATGAGTATCGTTCAAAAGTTGGAATGGTATTCCAGTCTTTTAATCTATTTAACAATATGACCGTGTTGGAGAATTGCATGCTTTGCACAAGAAAGGTGCTGCATCTGCCGAAAGAGGAGGCATTCAACAGAGCAATCAAACACCTGAAAAATGTCGGCATGGCACCATACATTAATGCAAAACCCACACAGTTGTCCGGTGGGCAAAAGCAGCGCGTTGCAATTGCAAGATCACTTTGCATGAATCCAGAAGTACTTCTGTTTGATGAACCGACCTCAGCTTTGGACCCGGAGATGGTCGGAGAAGTATTAAATGTAATGAAAGAGCTTGCAAAGACAGGACTTACCATGATTATTGTGACACATGAGATGGCGTTTGCCAGAGATGTGTCAACAAGAACAATCTTTATGGATTCCGGATATGTTGCAGAGGATGCGGCTCCGTCAGAATTATTTACAAATCCTAAGAATACAAGAACTCGTGAATTCCTGAGTCGGTATCTGGCTGGTTAAAAAGGAGGACAAAGAAAATGGATAAATTTATAGTTACATTTGCGAGGGGATTTGGAACAGGTGGTAAGGCAATCGCATCACAGCTCGCAAAGGATCTTGGGATTCACTGCTACGAAAACCGGATTCTGACTTTGGCAAGTCAGTTAAGCGGACTTCCCGAAAATGTGTTTCAGGAGGTCAATGAGAAAATGCGTGAAACAGGTGGTTTTACCAGCTTCTTAAGAGGACTTCCGCGATCTAAACATTATATTACACGAAATGAAAAATTTGTTTCCGATGATAGATTGTTTGAATATCAGAGTCAGATCATTCGTGAGCTGGCGGAGAAGGAATCGTGTGTGATAGTCGGAAAATGTGCCGATTATGTACTAAGGGACAAACCGAATGTGGTCAATATTTATATAGAAGCGCCACGGGTCTTCTGCGTGAATCGCACAATTGCAAATATGGGAGTTACAGAAGCTGTCGCAAATGCAACCATCGAGCGTACTGACAGATTTCGTGCGGATTACTACAAATACTATACACACGGAAATTATTGGACAAATCCTGTGAACTATGATCTGACTCTCAACAGCGAACGCGTTGGCATAGAAAATTGTGTCAAAACAATTGAACAGTACCTGATCATTAAAGGATTAATAACTGCAGACATGATCAAGCCCGCAGGGGAAATAGAATAAACACTACTATTGGTGCTAAGGAGGATATCTAATATGAAATTAACAGACACCGGACTAACTGTACAGGACATTAAAGACAAAGTAAATACGTACATGATCGAGACATATGAGAGAATGGATTTTCTGTGTGAGACGGCCAGGGATCAGTACATGTATGATGAAAAAGGCGAGAAATACCTTGATTTTTACGCTGGAATTGCGGTAAATTCTGCAGGTAACTGTAACGAAAAAGTTGTGGCAGCCGTAATTGATCAGGTACAGGATGTTATGCATACCTTTAACTATCCTTACACAATTCCGCAGGCTTTGCTTGCAGAGAAGGTATGCACCACGATCGGAATGGACAAGATCTTCTTTCAAAACTCCGGAACTGAGGCAAATGAGGCAATGATTAAGATGGCACGTAAATATGGTATTGAGAAGTATGGTCCGAATAAATATCATATCGTGACTGCCAAAAATGGTTTTCACGGACGTACCTTTGGTGCGATGTCTGCCACAGGACAGCCCGGTAACGGATGCCAGATTGGTTTTGGTCCTATGACATATGGTTTCTCTTATGCTCCGTACAATGACCTGAAGGCGTTCAAGGATGCATGTACAGAGAACACGATTGCAATCATGATAGAACCGGTGCAGGGTGAAGGTGGTGTTCATCCGGCAACGCAGGAATTTATGAGCGGGCTGCGTGAGTTCTGTGATGAAAACGGCATGCTTCTTCTGATCGATGAGGTTCAGACCGGATGGTGCAGAACCGGTAAAGTCATGAGTTACATGAACTACGGAATTAAGCCGGATATCGTGTCTATGGCAAAGGCTTTGGGCGGTGGTATGCCGATCGGTGCTATCTGCACAACCGAAGATGTGTCAAAAGCATTTTCTGTCGGTTCTCATGGAACAACCTTTGGTGGACATCCGGTTAGCTGTGCAGCAGCATTAGCAGAGGTAAATGAATTACTAGACCGAAATCTGGCTGATAATGCAGCTAAGATGGGAGAATATTTTAAGAAGAAGCTGGAAACGCTTCCGCATGTGAAGGAAGTAAGAGGACAAGGTCTTTTGGTGGGCGTAGAATTTGATGATACGATAAGCGCAGTAGAAGTTAAGCATGAGTGTCTGCACAGACATCTGCTGATTACGGCAATCGGTACACATACGATTCGCATGGTTCCACCACTCATTATTGCGGAAAAGGATTGTGACGAGGCATATGAGATTATTAAAGCATCTGTAGTTGAGCTTACAAAATAGAAGGGATGATAGAATGGACAGCTTTTCATTTACGATTCCTCAGAATATTAAATTCGGAGCAGGTACGTTAGATCTGCTCCCGGATCTAGCAAAAGAATTGGGCAAAAGCAAAGGATATATTATTTCCGGTCCTCATCTGAACAAGATCGGAATGGTGGCAAAGTGCCGGAAGGCATTAAAAAATGCCGGCATGGAAAGCGAATGTTTTACGGAAACAGAAGGAAACCCAAGTACCGATACCGTTGTGAAAGCGACGGAAGGTTTCAAGAAAAGTAAAGCGGATTTCATTGTTGCATTTGGCGGTGGCTCTCCGCTTGATGTTGCTAAGGCAGTGGCTGTACTTGCAACGTATGGTGGCAACATTGTTGATTATGAAGGTGCAGGTAAGGTTATGGGGCCGGTTGTTCCCATGATTGCAATTCCGACGACTGCCGGAACCGGCTCCGAAGTAACTGCATTCTCTGTGATTACCGATCACTCCAGGAACTATAAACTGACCGTAGTAAGCAACTATCTATTACCAGCGTATGTGATACTTGATCCGGATCTGATTGCTACGGTTCCGGCAAATACAGCAGCGGCCTGTGGCATTGATGCGATGGTACATGCATTGGAAGCTTATATTTCAAAGGCAGCATCTCCTTTTTCCGATATTTTTGCAAGAGAAGCTCTGCGGTTAATCGGCGGAAGTATACGGGATTATGTGGCAGACAGAAGCAATCCTGCCGCATGTGAAAGCATGATGGTCGGATCGCTTTTTGCCGGAATCGCATTCTCTCATGCGAGACTTGGCAATGTGCATGCAATGAGTCATCCGGTCAGTGCATATTTTGATGTGCCGCATGGTGTGGCAAATGCGATTCTGCTGCCGACGGTGGTAGATTTCAACAAGGATGCCGCAGATCCGGAAAAGTACCGTTATATCTATGGTTGTATAAGCAAAGATATGGGGGCAGATATTAATTTTACACCGGACATGCTTGCGACAGAAATCCGGATGCTGAATTACGAGCTTGGAATTTTGCCGACACTCAGTGATATCGGGGTCACGAGTGATAAATTTGAGCAGATGGCGGATGATGCGATGAAGAGCGGTAATATTCAGTGCAATCCACAATTCACAATGAAAAATGATATCTTAAAGTTATATGAACAAGCATTTTAAAAGAATAAATTTGATTGGTGTCACAGGGGAGATTATAAGCTCCCCTGTGACAGAGTTTGATTTCTTCTAATAGTTTGGACAATCAAACCCATTTCAAAACAGCCCCTAATCTTCTTTTCTTCTATATGGCACATGATAGTTCCGACACCATTCTTCTGCTGTATTGATATAAGTTCGATTTCTGTAGTCATAATAAATCTGGCTGATTCCCAGATCATTTATTTTATCTTTAAAACACCTGTATGGATGCCTTCTTCTGAGCGCATCAAACAGTACTTCAGAAACTCTTTGATTCCCAATCTCATACGCAAACTTCTCCATGATCCTTTTTTCATGAAGTTCATACTGATTCTGCAATCTGACATAATCCTCCGTCTCATCAATTTCTTCCCAGAGCTCCTGATCTTCTTCACAGGCTATGTACGGATCTTCCGCCAAAGCAACAATTTCACCTGTTCGTGTATCCAAAAATTGTGCCCATCCGTCCATACACTCTTCAAATGCATCTGCAATATCTTCCAGATAAACTGCCTTTGATGCAGCTGTACCAGAATACTTTGCAAAAAGCATCAGATATTCATCTTCTACTTCAGTAAAAGGCCGGACTGTATAATCCAGATCAATCTGCAAATCCGGGATTTCTCCATATTGCACTTCTCCCAACAGATTTTCAAGATCATACAAGAGCATCGCATGATCGATTTCTTTTAATTGTGCCTGCTCCCCGGACGTCAGAGTGGAACCAAGAAACTTTTCATAGATCATACGAAGCAGATGTTCTTCCTGTTCCTGATACTCTGGCAATTTCTTCTTAAAGGGTGTCGGCACATCCGACATATAACACTCGCTGGCATCATGAAGCAGACAGGCAAGTACCATACGGTCCGACAGACCTCTTGCTGCGGCTTCCTTTGCACAACAAATACAATGCTGCCCTACTGACCAGAAGGTCTGTACATGACCATTTCCTCTGCAGATCAGAGAAAGGGCATGTGCAATATCCTGTATGCTGATCAGATCCGGATTCGGCTGTGTTGGGTTAAAGTATTTTCCTGTATATGTAGTTATATATTCGCTCATTGTATTTTTACCTTCCTTATCTTTTTGGAAAAACCAAATATCATTTTATTCGATATTACATTCAGGATATCATAGGAGGAAGATATATCGTACATTTTTTCTCCGATTTCTTCCTGAAGATTCTCTTTCATTAATGCAAAATATTTCAGAAACTTGCTACCAATCCCGAACATTATGTGCTCCATCCCGGTAAAGACTTTCCACGTAATCGAAAACTGGGATTCCACGAATAATTAACCGGGTCTGTGAAAAAGCACTGATGTATGCGTTTCAGAATCAGAAACAATTGATTGATGATTACATGATTAAGTTTGTTGTGGAACACGAGATGCTTGGAATGGTAGAAAGTTAAGAAAACGAGCACCAACTGATGTGAGCAATTTGGTGACAGCTCATGAAATCACTAACATAATATCTTTGGCGTAATTAGTACGAAAATCCACCATTGTTAAAAGAATCCCCTGGATCGTCAGTTTCCGGTTCAATCTCTTCTTTACCATAGAAATAGTCCTGTGATCAACTGCTGAAGTCCTTTAACCGGCAGATATGCAGCTTGTACAGGTATCAAAACCATATCAGAAGCCACTAATGCATTGATGGTCATCATGCCCAAACTCGGCATACAATCAATTAAGATATAATCGTATCGTGATCGCATCGTATCAATATATTCCTTCATGATCAGCTCTCTGCTCATTACATTACTCATGGTTACTTCTAAAGCAGATAACTCAATATTAGCTGGTAGGAGATCAATCTGTTCCTTATGATGTAAAATTCCTTCTTCTTCTCCAATTTCCTCGTCATTGATAATGCCCATCATAATAGTTGCAAGAGTAGTTCCAATACCATCCGGTTCTACATATCCAAGACTTGCAGTTAGGCTTCCCTGTGGATCCGCATCAATCAACAATACCTTCTTTCCCTGTCTCGCCAATCCAACTCCAAGATTTAAAGTCGGAAAATACAGCCTCTGATATGCAATTTTTTTTGGCTTTAGAGAAAAATTATGTATTATCGTTCAAATTGTAGCACAGGTACAACATATCTATAATTTTTTGTTTATCCGTCCCTCTAATGCCTAATGATTTTAAATCCACTGTTTCATCAGCTATTTCAGATAAGAACTTTTTCATATCCTCTGCTATTTCCGAACTGAGAACTTGCCTTGTATTGGCTGTGATTAACTGTGCTAATCGGAACACATCGTTTTTATGTTTCTTTATATTTTTGCTGTCAACCTGCTCTCCATTCAACTTGCGTTCTTTTAAATCCAGCCACGCTTTTGCCTTAAATGGTATCAGGCAAGTCGGACTTAATACCGGAATGCCATCAACCATCATTTGTCCGGTTTTTAGCAATTCATAATACGCTTCGTTTAGAAGGATTGCCGACAAGCTGGAGATTTCATCGTCTATCGGAAGCGGTGTGAGAACTGCATCATCTTCCAATATAATAAAATCTGGATTTCTGGAAAATATTTCTATCATGTATGGATATTCTTTGCTTTTCGGAGATGTGAAACGATAAAACTGTGCATTTCCGGTACTTTTATTCAAATGCTCATATCCTGCTTCCTTGACATACTCCCAAAACTGCCTGCCAAACTCCGCTGTTATGGATTCAACAATCAGTACAATATCTACATCTTTTGTAGCCCGAAACGGTAATTCTTCGTTTTCCATAATCAAATCGCAAGCTGTTCCACCGATGACGACATATTGATTTTCAAACCCCTGAAATCTTTCCTTAAATTTTGTAAATCCGCTGACCATTACTCCTGCAACCTTCTTTCCTGCAATTCATCTACTGCTTCTTCAATTCTCTCATCGTTTGTATCTCCAAAAGATAAAACAATGGAAATATCGTCAGCACTGTTATCCTCCGAAAATTGTTTCGGGTTGTATGCCCATAATTCAAGTCTGACCTGTTTATCCGGATCTATCAGTTCATCTGTCAGCAAAGTTTTATCATAATCTTTCTCACTAATTGCATAGGTAAAAACTCGGCTGGGATTTAGCATTGTTTTTTCAGAAAGTGCCGTTTCCCCTGCAAAGACCATGTTTTCTGTAACTTGCGCCTTATCTATATATCCTGCTTTGCGGACAGGCGTCGTCAAATATACTTTTGCTTTTTCAAATAATTCATCTCGCTTATATTTTGACTCAATAAACTTGTTGACACCGTCTTTTGCTACAAGAAACAAATCCGTCGCTTCCAACTGCTTTACTGCTCTAGTCAAGGTCATTGCTGTAAATGGAAGCACTTTTCTGGCTTCTGAAATATACAAGCGTTTTTTCTTACTATACAGATAAAACAAAAGCAACTGCTGCGTTGAGTAAACAAACTTACCTGTCAGCTTTGGCGGTTCTTTCTCATCTGTAAGCATTGTTCCAATGAAAGGAAGAAAGATCTGCTTATCAGTAATAAACGGTATATTATTTTCTATAAGACTTTTTCTTCGATAATTAGATACTGTCGCAAGTTCAAAGACAACTGGCACATTATCAATTTGCTGTATTTTTGCAATTTGTTTTTTCAATGCCGGAAGTGTGGCAAGTTCTTCTATTGGTGCAAGCATTATACAACGTCTGTTTCCAATATATGCTGTTTGAAAATCATAACTTCCTGCGATGTGAACAGGCAAAGAATCCTGATGATTCCATGCTTCATATTTTATAGAAATCCCGAATACGCTTGTAAACATATTTCTCGTTCTCCTTTTAACTCATTTTCTTTCATTTTAACTTTGGCAATGTTAAAAGTCAAGTTTTTGAGTTATTTTGATTTTTCTAAAATTCTTTTCTCTCACACCATGTATTTTTCCCCGGGAGTTTGACAGTTGAATAGTGGAAAAAGTACTTGCAGGTCGCATAAAACCTGCTTTTTTTATGTCAAATTTTACGTTTTTATATCTGTTATTTTATGTTATTGTATAATATAATAAGGAATAGGAGGGATGTCATATGAATCTTCACATAACAAAATCTAAAAATGCAGAGTCCTTTTATATCTGCAAATCTTATACAAAAGCAAATGGCAGTACTACCTCAGCCATTGTCCGCAAATTAGGAACCTTAGAACAACTTTTACCTGAACATGGTCCTACAAGAGATGATGTCCTTGCATGGGCAAAAAACGAAGTGAAAATAGAAACTGAAAAATATAAAAAAGAAAAAGAAGCACAGACAGTATTAATCCCATTCCATGCCGATAGACAATTAGACTATAACAAACAGGTCTTTTTCCGTGGAGGCTATCTGTTTCTTCAATCTTTTTATTATCAACTGCAAATGAATAAAATCTGCCGGAAATTAAAACAAAAATATAAATTCAAATATGATATCAATGCGATCTTGTCTGATCTGATTTATGCAAGAATCTTAGAACCTTGCAGCAAGCGTTCTTCTTACAAAGTTGCATCTGAATTCTTAGAAAAACCGTCCTATGAACTTCATGATGTATACCGGGCATTGGATGTACTTGGTACAGAATGCGATCTTATTCAGGCCGAAGTTTATAAAAACTCCCATTTTCTTGGAGAAAGAAATGACAAGATCCTTTATTATGACTGCTCGAATTATTACTTTGAAATTGAGCAGGAAGATGGAAATAAAAAATACGGCCAAAGCAAAGAACACAGACCAAACCCGATCATCCAAATGGGATTATTTATGGATGGTGATGGGATTCCGCTTGCCTTTTCTCTTTTTCCGAGAAATGCAAACGAGCAGATCTCCCTCAAGCCGTTAGAAAAGAAAGTTCTTGAAGATTTTGGTTGTCAGAAGTTTATTTATTGCAGTGATGTCGGACTTGGTTCTAAATCGATCCGAGAATACAATCACATGGGGGAACGAGCTTATATCGTAACCCAGTCCATTAAAAAATTGAAAAAGGACGAAAAAGAGTGGGCACTAAATCCTCAGGGCTTTAAAAGAGTATCAGATGATGCTCCTGTCGACATCACAAAACTATCGGAAGATGACAAAGGTCTTTACTACAAAGATGAGCCTTATACTACAAAGAAACTTCACCAGCGTTTGATTATCACTTACTCCCCTAAATATGCCCTCTATCAAAAATCCATTCGTGACAAACAGATTGAACGGGCACAAAAGATGCTGGATTCGGGAAACACAAAAAAGAACCGTAAGAACCCTAACGATCCGGCACGTTTCATCGGAACTCTGGCTGTTACAAAGGAAGGCGAAGCTGCTGATGTAAAACATTATCTGGATGAAAATAAGATCTCGGAAGAAGGTCAGTATGATGGGTTCTATGCAGTATGTACAGACCTCTTGGATGATGAAGTTGACGATATTTTAAAAGTAAGTGAAGGAAGGTGGCAGATAGAAGAATGTTTCCGAATTATGAAAACAGACTTTTCTGCAAGACCCATTTATTTACAGGATGAAAACCGGATTAAAGCACATTTTCTGATCTGTTTTCTCGCACTGACCATTTATCGATTTCTCGAGAAAAAACTGGGTTCTAAATATACCTGTGAGAAATTACTGGATACTTTAAAAGGAATGAATTTCGCCGAAATACAGGAGCAGGGATTTACTCCTTTATACAAGCGGGAAGCGATCACGGATGATCTTCATGACGTCTGCGGTTTCCGAACAGATTATCAATTCATAACAAAAAGTAAAATGAGAAATATTCAGAAGAAAAGCAAAGGAAAAGAATAAATTACTATAGTCCGCGACAGCGACAAAAATCGCTGTATCCCAGTAAACACAAGGGATACAGCGATTTTTTCTTCTCGTAACTGTCAAGGATGGGATTTTACATAGTATATCACACGCCCTGTATAATGTAAAGCTGTTTTCAACCAGTATGTCTTGCCAACATCTGATATGCCTCAATCACAGCTACGTCCTGTCCTACCACCCCCATCAGACTGACTTCCGATTTGATAACAACGAATCCACTGCCGTTTCCAAAACGGGTCATATTGACATAACTGTCTCCTTTCATACCTTGTACATTTGTTCTTTATGCACTGTTCCTTGCCTGATTGGTAATAATCTAGTGAATCGATAATATTTATTTTATCATCAACAAGAAATTAAATTCCAACTAACTGCCAGCTGTACAGACAAGCCCCTGATAATAAATGCCTGCTTTTCCTTTCGATTTGTCAATTAGGGACGTAGTAAGGGTTGATTCTACTACGTCCCCAATCGCACAATATAATCTTGTTATTTTATTTTCTTCGTATTAGCACGCCTTTAGGATACAACTTCCCATTTTTGTATTGTCGTTCAAAGAGGATTTATCATGCCCTTCCTGTCATTGCTTTTCGATAGTATCTAAGTGCTTGTTCTGCCTGCACGAAATCCGGCATCCTCCACTCCCAGTTCTGGGATCCCACAGTTCCCGGTATGTTAATATCCCCCTTTTTCCCAGCCCCAGAAGGTCTAGCATCGGAATAATGGCATACTCCGCCTTCATACTACACCCGGTCTAGAGCTGCCAGATTTCGTCGTTGTATTCCTAGATTATCCGCTCAGATTAAGAAGAATCCTACTTTCGCACTATTCACAAGCGCCTTCTTCATCCATTCTTTCTCATTTTCATAATCTGCAAATGTCTGTCAAAGTTCCCAGCATTATTATTGCGACATTTCATCAGCTTTATAGATAATATCTTTTAAGATGTGTATCATTCCTCAACTTCAAGCAGTTTTTTATACACTTCTATAAACTCTTCTGCCATAATCCGAAATGTCTCCGCACTCATCAGCTGATCTTCCGCATGCATCAATATTAGTCCTGATTGATTCAGTTCTCCATTGGCATCCAGCGCTAGTAAATCAGCATGGATATGATGTCCTTCGGTAAAAGCTTGATCTCCCTGTCTGATCAATTCCTGTGCTTCTTCAAAGTTTCCCTTTTTCGCGCATTGAACTGCATTGATAAAATAAGATCTTGCAGTACCTACGTATGTAATAATACCAAAACATGATGTTTCAAATGATTCCATCTTGCCTATCCTTTCTACCAATCCTCATCTTCTGTCTCTTTTTCTGCCTCAGCTTCCTTCATAAGATTCAGTTTATCAACTCTTTTTGCAAATGGAAGATAAACGAAAAATGAAATAATAAAAATCGCAAGCTGAAGCAGAGCCGTTCTCCATCCACCGATCAGAAATCCTGAAATAATCGGCGGACATGTCCATGGTATCTGTGTTGCACCATACAGGGGACACAAACCTGTATAGAGAGCTATATACTGTAATATGCAAGATATTACTGGCATTGCAATAAACGGAAATGCAAGCATCGGATTCATCACGACCGGCAGTCCAAACAAAATTGGTTCGTTAATATTAAACAATGCAGGCACCATTTCCAACTTTCCAAGAGTTTTCATCTGTTTGGATTTTGCCATGAAGAACATATAAATGACTAATCCGATTGTGAGGCCTGCTCCAGTAACGTTGATAAATTGGTCAAAAAACTGCATGGTAACAATATGTCCGCCGTTCTTTACAGTCAATTCGATTCCTTTGTCAAGCAATGCCTGATTTTCAAGGCTGTTTGCCTGCAGAATACCTGTCATGATTCCACCGACGATCGTGGAACCATGTACTCCAAAGAACCACAAGAACGGTGTTAGGAAACACATTAGTACTGCACCGCCAATAGAGTCTGTCATTCCTTGCAATGGAGTCTGAATCATATTGTAAATAGTCTCCATCGCAGTCGTATGAAATCCCATGGAACAAATTCCATGAACAATCGTAGCTCCCACAACAATAACTGCTCCCGGAATCAAAGCCGAAAATGCATTTGATACCCCCTCCGGAACTCCAGCAGGCATCTTGATCCTGATATCCTTTTTCAAGAACCAACAATATACAAATCCTACAATCAAACCAACAATAATAGCTCCTACCATTCCCTGTCCTGCCGTCCAGCTTTTATTGATGATCCCCCCCTACTATATCTCCACTTTCTGTGGTAATGGAAGCAGGTGTCATCATAATAAATACTCCAAGGGCTACGATTGCACCACTTAAAGGCTCCTGCCCTTCCAATTTGATATAATTGTACGAAATACCAAGTACTGCAATCATAGCACTGATATTGAATGTAGCTCCATTTGCCTGTTCTAGCACAGCTTTGATTCCCGTTTGTTCCAATATATCTACGACTGCCTGAATCGGGAAGTTTGTAATAATTAAAAATACAGAACCTACAATCAGAAGTGGCATGGAATATACCATACCATCCTTTATCGCCTGTATTCCTTTCAGGTTAACGAACGCCATAATTTTAGGAATTATTTTTTCATTCATTAATTTCTGCATTTTCTCTTTCCTCTCTAACTATTTTTAATGAATTTTATTTTTTTGATAATTTAAACGCAAATTTCAACACATTCATTCCGTTGCACATGCCATAATCTGACATCGGAATCACATCCACAGGAACACCACTGGCATTGCAGATTTCTTTTGCTTTTGTCAACTGATAACCAACCTGCGGTCCAAGCAATGCCACATCAGCTTCCCCTATCAATCTTTCCATGTCAAGAATTGGATATGCCTTGATATCCACTTCTTTTCCTTTTTCTTTTGCTGCTTCTTCCATCTTTTTTACAAGCAGACTTGTTGACATTCCATTTGCACAAAATAATCTGATTTTTAGCATTATTTGTTCCTCCTAAGATATAATTATAAAATTTCTCCGTCACTCTCTATAACTTTTTTATACCATGCAAAAGAATCTTTTTTCTTTCTCTCCAATGTACCATTGCCCAGATTATCCTTATCTACATAGATAAAGCCATATCGTTTTTCCATCTCACCGGATCCTGCACTTACCAAATCAATGCATCCCCAAGGCGTATACCCCATAACCGGAATACCATCCAAAACCATTGCTTTTTTCATTTCCAGAATATGCGCCTTAAGATATTTGATTCTGTACTGATCATGTATCTCCCCGTTTTCCATCTTGTCATAAGCTCCAAATCCATTTTCCACTACAAAGATTGGCTTATGATATCTTTGATGCAGAAGATTAAGCGAATATCTCAGACCCTGTGGGTCAATTTGCCAATTCCAATCGCTTTTCTCGACATATGGATTTCGGGCAACGTAAAAACCTTCAGCTACCTTTATGCTGTCATCCGTTTCAATACTGCTGATTGTACTGCTCATATAATAGCTGATACCAATATAATCAACGCATCCTTCTTTCAGATATTGCAGATCTTCCTTTGTGATATCCAGAACAATCCCTCTTTCCTTCTGAAACGCTTTCATGAATGATGGATATTCCCCAAACACATGCAGGTCACCATAATAATACAGTCGATGTTCCATTGCAATCTGAGCTGCTATCTCATCCTGCGGTCTACATGTTCTTGCATAAAACGGAACCATAGCAAGCATACATCCGATCTGAAAATCCGGATTAATCTCATGCCCGATTTTCACCGTAATAGCACTAGCTACCATCTGATAATGAACCGCCTGCTGTAATACCGTCTGCACATCTTCATCTTCTCTGTACAGAATTCCTGAATTGGTCCAGCCTCCCCAGGCATTCTGAACACTAGACTGATTATTAATCTCATTAAATGTCATCCAGTATTTTACCTTATCTTTATAACGTTTCATTACAGTTTCTGCAAATTTCACAAAAAATCCAATAAGTCTTCGATCTCTCCAGCCACCGTACTTTTCTACAAGATAATAAGGCATTTCGAAATGGCTCAGTGTAATAACCGGTTCAATGCCATATTTCAGAAGTTCATCGAACAGGTCATCATAAAATTTAAGACCTTTTTCATTCGGTTCACATTCATCACCATTCGGAAAAACCCTTGTCCATGCAATCGATGTGCGGAAACACCGGAATCCCATCTCGGCAAACAGCTGAATGTCCTCTTTATATCTTGAATAAAAATCAATTGCTTCATGGTTCGGATAATAACGATCAGGCAATATTCCTTTCGTAATTTCCCGGTCTTTTCCATTCGCTCCTGCTGTCATAACATCCGCAATAGAAATTCCTTTTCCTTCCTTGTCATATCCACCTTCCAGTTGATGGGCCGCCACAGCACCACCCCACAAAAAATCATGTGGAAATTTTTTTGATTCCATACCCACCTAGTCTCCTTGCTCTATATCAGGTTATGTTCAGTTTCCACATAAGCGCTTATGCATTACGTAAATTTTACCATATATCCGTATCTTTTCAATTGATTTCCGGTAAATAGTAATATTTTTGAAAAAATATCATTTGTTACATAAAAAAAACAGGCATAGTAGATGCCTGTCTATATTATGGGCTTTAGCCTGTTGAGTGGGATGGAGTTTTTCGTTAATCCGAAAAACGTAGTTCCACGAAATAAAGAACCACCCGCTATGCGGGTGCGCGTCGAAAGTTGTACAAAAAAATTACCTTTCCGATTACAATAAAGTTGTTCAGGCTATATTGCAGAAAGGAAAGGTAATTTATGGCGAAGAAAGAAAATACACTCGCACATACAAAATGGATGTGCAAATATCATATGCTAGTGAGTATTCCACCTAAAATAAGTGTATCTTCCTTTATGGGTTATTTGAAAGGAAAAAGTGCACTTATGATATTTGATAGGCATGCGAATTTAAAGTATAAATTGGGAAATAGGCATTTCTGGGCAGAAGGATATTATGTCAGCACAGTGGGATTAAATGAAGCCACTATTAAGAAATATATCCAAGAGCAGGAAAAGCATGATATTGTAATGGATAAGTTAAGTGTGAAAGAATATGAAGACCCTTTTAAGGGTTGAGGCTAAGTAGTACCAATCCCCCTTAAGGGGGGGGGGACCAACGAGTCAAGAGCAATATGGCTTGAACGGGGCTATGGGACGGATGCGAAAGCAAACTGCCCATAGCGCAAAGAGAAAGCCAGCGCCTTGAGACGCTGGCCTAGTAACAAGGGCTTATAGCCCTAGAGCAAACCACCCGTTGGACGGGTGGTCATGATTTTGCAAGGTTAATGCAAGGTTTATATCAGGTTAATGTTAGATAGGAGTGCTATACTTATTATAAAAATAAGCAAGGAGATATAAAAATGAATGAATATGTGATTGAAACACGGAATTTAACAAAGCAATATGGTGTGCAAAAAAGTGTTTCCGATTTGAATATCCATGTAAAAAGGGGACGTATTTATGGCTTACTAGGGAGAAATGGAGCCGGAAAAACTACCACCATGAAAATGCTTTTAGGTTTGATAAAGCCTACTTCTGGAACAGTAAAAATTTTTGGGAAATCGATGATAGGAAATGAAAAAAAAATATTGCCTCGCATTGGCTGCTTGATTGAATCTCCTGGATTTTATCCGAACTTGACAGGAACTGAGAATCTCAAGATTTTTGTACGCCTTCGTGGTATACCAGCTAAAAATGCTATTAAATCAGCGCTTGAAGTGGTGGGATTACCCTATAATGATAAAAAACTTTTTTCACAATATTCTCTTGGAATGAAACAAAGACTAGCAATTGCTTTGGCAATTATGCATGATCCGGAACTTTTGATTTTAGATGAGCCTATTAATGGTCTTGATCCGATTGGAATTGCAGAAGTTCGTGATTTTATCAGGGAATTATGTGATGTAAGAGGAAAGACAATTTTGATTTCTAGCCATATCCTTTCAGAAATTTCGCTATTGGCGGATGATATTGGCATTATAGATCACGGTGTATTGCTGGAGGAGGAAAGTATTGCTGAATTAGAGCAGAAAAACAGTAAATATATTCATTTTGTTGTTTCAGATGCAGCACAGGCATCAAGAATTATAGAGAAGGATTTTAACACACGGAATTTTGCAGTAGAAAACGATCACAGTTTACGTATTTATGATACTGATTTATCGGTATCGGCAATTAACCGTTCTTTTATTGAAAACGGTTTGGAAGTTTCGGAGGCGCATACTTGTGAAGATAGCTTAGAAGATTACTTTAAGCATGTGACCGGGGGTGAAGGAATTGCTTGATTTGGTTTTGTGTGAATTTTTTAAATTTAAGCGTCGGTCAATTTTTGTACTAGCAACATTGGCAGCATTAGTATTTCCAGTAGTTATGACAGCATTATATTGGAATATTCCTACGCAGGTTAGTTATGATAACTTGTTCTCTGGTATTGTAGATTATGCTGACTTTCTTCTGTTGCTTCCTATATTAACAGTGATTGCCACCTCGCTATTTTTTACAGAACAGGATAATGATACTCTTAAAAATCTAGTTACAATTCCTGTAAAAAAAAGCAGAATCGTAATAGCTAAAATTGGTGTAATGGCAATTATTTCAGTAGCATATACATTGGTTGGATTTTTTGCCAGTACCATTTGCTCCGCACTATTGGGGATACCGATGGACCATATGATACAAAAGTTTGTTTTGAGTTTTATGTTAGGGCTTATGTTATTAGCGGCTGCACTACCATGTGTAGCATTAGTAGTATGGTTTAATAAAAGTGATTTGATTTCTATTGTAATCACACTTTTTTACACTATTGTAAATTACGTTGTTCATGTGACGGATACAGGAATGTTAACACCTGTCGGGATAAATATCGGAACGGTTTTGCCAATTCCTCTTATTAATCGTTGGATATATCAATTTTACGATGAAGGTAATGGAGCTGCCGCAGAATTTTATAATACTATGCGTCCATATTTTGTTCAAACACCAGTTTGCATTTGTATTATTTTAGTAATTGCATTAGTATCAATTTTCGCAATTATTCAGATTTATAAGAATCGTGAAATATGAGAGGAGGGGTAGATATGCTAAATTCAATTATAACAGAGTTCCAAAAATTAAGACGGTATAGCATTATTTTAATAGGCATAATTGGCGTAGCCTGCTCACCGATTATTACAATTACTAGTCAAAATATTATGACTGATGATGCAAAAAGTATTCTTAATTATACATTTCCAGATTTAATGAATAGTACCATTTGGAATAATATGACAATTTTTTTTCCAATGATCCTAGCATTGATTGGCGGTTATATGATGAATCGGGAATATTCGGATGATACTCTTAAAAATATATTAGTAGTTCCAGTTTTGTTCCCTAAAATGATTATAAGTAAATTGGCTGCTTTAGGAGTTTTGTCTGTGCTTTTTGGACTATTTAATTCATTGATAACGGTTATTGTTGGACTTATTGCCTGTCGAGAAAATATGACAGTCACTACAGTACTTACCGGAACTATACAAATTACCATTATGGCATTATTTACCTGTATTGGGGAAATGCCGCTAATTGCATATTGCGGAAGAAAGCGTGATGCTTTTAAAGGAGGAGCTATTATTGCATTTCTTTTAGGGTATATTAGTATTTATTTTAAAAATCCAATGATTCGTAATCTTTATCCACTTTCTGCTGGATTAAGTATTGTTAATTTTGAGGGAGAGGGATTCGTTTCTGACACTGCAGGGGCGTATTCGGCTTCCCAAAATAGTCTGATTGGTATAGTGGTAATTATAGCTATGCTGGTGCTGGCAATTGTTATTGCTTATGTTCCTAGAAAGGAAAGCAAAATTAATTCTACAATTCAAAAAGAAGGAAACAGGAAAGAGGGCCGTCGGAAAAAAAGATAGGAGGCAACCATGCGAAAAACTATTTGGCTTAGTTTAGTTTTATGTTGTGTGCTGTCTTTGACAGCTTGCTCAAAAGATGAAATTATAGATGATTTTAATCATGTATTGGAATCAATTGGTAATGACAATCTTACCGGTAATAAAAAATTACAAGGTAATCGGGAGTTTGGTGAAGATAGTTATGTAGGAACATATAAAGCCGATTATGATAATTTTACCGGAAAAGAGATTCTTTTTGGTGGAACTTCATTAGATAGAGATGATGGAAATGAAATCCATATATCTTGTGATTTAGATATTGGTAGTGGAACTGCCAAAGTGATTTTACAAACTGGAAATGATGAATCCAAAATTCTTTGCGAGACATCTCAACGATATTCTGAGGTGATTGAGTTGTCTGCTGCAAGTAATTACATTATCATTCAAGCAGAAAATTTTATGGGTAGTTGTGAGCTAACAGTTGAGTAAGAAAGGAAGGAAGATATCAATGAAGGATAAAGTATTGAGTGTTATTTCACTTATCACAGTTTTTATTCCAATTACAATGTTATTTGTTTGGCGACCAACAGCGTCTAATGCAACTTCTATTGTGATTGGATATGGAATATTTATTTTGATTAGTTTTGCTTATGCTCTAATTTTATTTTGTAAGAAGCAATTGCGAAATATCTATGTAAAGCTTGGTTTGGCAATAAATACACTTTATATAGTGGGGATATTCGGATTTGTTGTTATCCCAAGATTGTTTTAAAGAGATGTAGCGGTATGGAGTAATAATAGAATGAAATAAAGAGAGTGTTAACATTTATATTCTATTATTGCTTCATAACAGAGAAAAAGGAAGCAAAAAGAAAGTCCTATCATCAGTTTAGAAGTGGTAACTGCATTATCTATTATGAAAGGAGATTTTAATATGAAAGATTTAAGAAATCCATTAAACAGAACAGAAAATTTTGAACATCCATCAGGAAATGTTATGAAGGAACTTTCAGAATCGGATCTGAACAGTTTTTCAGCAGGTGCCGGGGAAACTCGTGCGTCCAGCGGTATTGCTTGTACACTGACAGCAGAATGCAACATCGGAACACATATTAAATTCTGCTGCTATTAATCAAATAGCAACCGGGTTCGATTAATCCAGAACAATATAGTGTGTTAAAAGTATAATATTATGCGAAAGGGATTATTGATATATGGAACGCACTTACTGAATCCGAAAAAAAACTGTGTATTCGCTATCCGTTTGATGCTTTAAAAGTAAATACAGCGAGCATTCCTTCTGCATAAATGTACTGAGAATACGGCAGAATTGCTACAAAAACAACGATTGGCAGGGTTTCCCCTGTAAGAGGATCCGTCATGTCAAATGTCTGTCCTGCGAAGTCCACTTCCATCTTTTGGGCGATCACAGCATCAAAGTGGGCAGTCTCGTAATTCTCATCGCACCACTTGTTGTAGAGCTCACAGTACTGTCGATACTGATAAAACCGTTTACCTTCTTCAGCACATTTCTTGGAGTATCTGTTCCATAGAAAAACCAGAGTCATGTTTTTTCTTGTTACCATGAGCTTAGCATCTGCTTCATAGTCGGGATACTCTATGCTTTCATTACGACCACCTGATCCAGGCACTGAACCATACACAAGTTCAGCGATTCCGTAATTCGTGATACCCGGTGGAAGGGGATAAGAAAGCGATTCGCATTTATCAAATGCTCTTAAAAAGTCATTCACCCCTGATTTACTTGCACCCAGCTGTCGGGCAATTTCGCTTCCTGAAAGAGAAAGCGCATAATGTTTGATAATGATGTCCTTGTAATTCAGCATACATTATCCTCCTGAAATAAATGATAATCTCTCGGAATCTTTAGCTCAGTAAAATCAAGGCTTGCAGATTCCTTTTTT
>OKTA01000116.1_pt1 | contig 72538 bp, 77 predicted proteins | sample 1606321 | NCBI WGS metagenome assembly OKTA01 (sample SAMEA3879562, study PRJEB24766) | human gut metagenome | biome: human-associated habitat; feature: feces | place: USA | collected 1985/1987
AGCAGCGAAAAAAAGGGGATTTTATAAAAATACAAAGTTAAAAGCGAAATCTCTGGTGTCGATGAGATTTTGTTGACTTTCAGGCAAGAGGAGCATATACTGATAGTAGCTAAAAACGTTATGATTCTGACATTAGCGAAAACGAAAACCCCGGAAGTCTGCTACACTTCCGGGGTTTTCTATTCCTTTTATGTAAGGAGGCTTAGACCTTGAGGCTGTTACTGCCTGTTGTTTTTGTCCAGCCATTTGCAGATGTAGTAGCTAACTACACCTGCTGCGACAGAAACAAAAAACGTCATGATAAGTTCTGACATCAACATTCACCTCCTTTCTGCTGGAGGTTCGGCAGCAACTGTATTGTATCATTTACAGTCAGAAAAATATGTCATATTCTGGTTCTGAGGGGTGAAAAAATTCAGCAGTGCAGAGGGCTTTATGCAAAGTATCTGTCATATGTAACTGAGAAAATGAAAATAGTATACATAAATAAAAAAATAGCAGAGGAAAATCTGTTCCCTTCTGGAGTAAAATAAGCTCAGTAATTACATACAGGAGGGTATGCCATGATAATCATTGGAGAAAAACTGAACGGTTCTATTCCGTCAGTTGCCAGGGCCATTGCAGATAAGGATGCGGAACTTATTAAAGACAGAGCCAGAAAGCAGGCAGAAGCGGGTGCCACATTTCTGGACGTATGCGCTTCCGTTGAGGAGGACGTGGAAGTAGAAACTTTAAAATGGATGATCGATCTGGTACAGGAGGTAACAGACACGCCGATCTGTGTAGACAGTCCAAGTGCAAAATCCTGCGTAGCAGCGATTCCGTTTTGTAAAAGACCGGGACTGGTAAACTCTGTTTCTCTGGAAGGAGACAAAATCGACACGATTTTTCCGGTGATCGCGGATACAGACTGGGAATGTGTTGCTCTTCTCTGTGATAATGACGGAATTCCGGATTCTGTAGAGCGGAGAATGAAGGTTTTCTACGGGATTATGGAAAAAGCAAAGGAGTACGGAATTGCGCCGTCAAGATTACATATTGACCCGTTGGTGGTGACTTTGTCAACAGATGAGACTGCGCTTACCGTATTTGCAGACTGCTGCCGCCAGATCAAAGCGGAATATCCGGAAATCCATATTACCAGCGGACTTTCCAACATTTCCTTTGGTCTGCCAGTAAGAAAAAATATCAACCAGGCATTTATGGTTCTTGCCATGAACGCAGGTATGGACAGCGCTATTGTAGATCCCACCAACAAAAACATGATCGGGATGATCTATGCCACAGACGCGCTTCTGGAAAGAGATGAATACTGCCTGAATTATATCGGGAAATTCCAGGACAGACCTCAGGAGTCAGAAGCAGAAGCGGCGCCGCAGACACCGGCAGATGAGAAGATGCTGGCAGTCTTTAAGGCAACTCAGGACGGTAAAAACAAAGAAATCGGAAAATGTGTGCAGGATGCCATTGACGCAGGCTGCGATCCTACAGCAATTCTCAATGACGGTATGATCGGAGCTATGGCTGTGGTAGGTGAGAACTTCAAAAAAGAGATCATCTTTGTTCCGCAGATGCTGGCTGCAGCCCGCGCTATGAAGGCCGGTGTTGAGGTGCTGAAGCCGTATCTTGCAACAGGAGAGGCGGGAAGCGCAGGAAAGATCATTCTCGGTACTGTGGCAGGCGACCTTCATGACATCGGAAAAAATCTGGTGGGCATGATGTTTGAGAGCGCCGGATTTGAGGTGCTTGATCTTGGCGTGGACGTTCCCATCCAGACCTTTATTGATACAGTAAATGAACATAAGGATGCAACGATCGTTGCCCTATCCGCGCTTCTTACTACAACCATGCCGTCTCTGCGCGACACAGTTGCAGCTCTTCTGGAGCAGCCTTTCCGTCCAAGAATTAAAATTATGGTAGGAGGAGCTCCGATCACTCAGGAGTTTGCTGATGAGATCGGCGCAGACGCATATACCGAGGATGCGGCATCTGCAGCAGAGCAGGCAAAAAAATATGCGGATTCCGGTTTCTGTGCAAAGGCCGCAGCCGGAGAATTTGACCTTACTGAGGAAGAACTGAAAGCTTTTGAAGAAAAAAGAGCGGCAGAAAAAACAGAAGCAGCATCAAAAGAGAAAGCTGCGCCTGTAAAAGAAGCTGCAGTTCAGGTGAATTTTGACAAAACAAAAGTAGATATCAGCAAAGTACGTCTTCCCGGTCCGGGAGAAGGCTATAAGCTGAACTGGGAAGAAACAAAAGAGAAATTCCGTAATTACTGGGCTCACAAGAACACAGGCCGTCCGCTGATGTGCGTGATCGCAAGAAGACCGGAGATTGAACAGTATTCTGACGGAACTCCTGTAGACGGCGGATATCTGGGGCAGATCTGCCAGGGCAAATACTACAATATGCCGGATGAGCTGATGTGGAAGGATATGGAGGATAAATATCAGGATCCTCAGAGAATCGTAGACCGTTATCGTTTCTTCTGTGACACTCACGCATTCCTTGGCGAGAGTTTCCCGAACCTGAATGTTGACTTTGGACCGGGATCTCTGGCAGCCTACCTTGGATCCGAGATCGGCTTTAAAGAAGACACCGTATGGTTTAACAAGTGTCTGGACGGCTGGGATGGTGTTCCGAAGCTTCAGTTTGATCCGGAAAATAAATGGTTTAAGAAACATATCAATCTTGTGAAAAGCTGCCGTGAACTGGCTGGAAATGATTTTTATGTAGATATGCCTGACCTGATGGAGAATATTGATGTTTTGGCATCCCTTCGCGGAGCCCAGGAAACCTTGTTCGACCTTCTGGATGAGCCGGAAAAGGTAGGCGAGCGTATACAGGAAGTAACTGATGTTTACTATGATTATTATGACTGTTTCTACGATGCCATCAAAGACGAGGAAGGCGGCAACGCATACACTGTGTTCCAGATCTGGGGACCGGGAAGAACCGTGAAGCTGCAGTGTGATTTCTCAGCCATGATGTCACCGGAGGATTTCCAGAAATATATCCAGCCTTCGCTGAGAACACAGTCTGAAAATGTGGATCATGTTCTCTATCATCTGGATGGACCGCAGGCGATCAAGCACATGGATGCGCTGATGGAAATTGACGGAATTGATGCTCTCCAGTGGACCAGCGGCGATGCCGGCCCGGACGGAACTCTTCCGGACTGGGATGTGATTTATGACAAAGCCATTGCAGCAGGAAAATCCATCTGGGTAAAGGTTTATTCCGGAGAGTTTGAGGACTGGATCAGAAACGTAGACCGTCTTGTAAAAAAATACGGTTCTCACAGCCTTTTCCTTCTGTTCCCGGAAATGTCCATGGAGCAGGCTGTATATCTTCTGGATTATGCAGAAAAGAACTGGAGCGATGTCAAAGGTACTTTCTGTGAGTCACTGGGAAGATAAATAAAGTTTACTTTTGAATTCCAATAAAATATATTTTGTAACACAGAAAAACCGCAGCAAAAGGGTTCCACGGCCCGGGCTGCGGTTTTTTGCTGCAGATGACGTTTCACGTTTCTAATTGATGGAAGTTCGAGATTATCGGACAGTGAAAAATGCCAGTTGAAAATAAAATTATGAACTTTCGTTTAGAGGGGCAGACACAGAAAATACTATGTTCTGCCCCAATATCATAATATTGCAGTTAGGGATTTTTCTTATATAATTTTATGCAAAACAACAATGCAAACACGATTCCTGATACTATCCAGGAGACAATGTAAATCCAGACAATAGTCTCCATTGTATTAAACTTGGGTAAAACAGTCCAAATACCGATAATTCGAAGAAGACAAATTGTAAGCAGGGTTGTAATCATGGGTGTTAGTGTTTCCCCAATCCCACAGCAGGCACCGGAAAATGCTTCTGCAATTGCATAGAAGATAAAAAATGGAGCCATCATCTGCATATATTTTATAACCAGAGGAATAAGGGCAGGAACATCTTTTTCCGCGATAAATAATGGACCCAGAATTCCTGAACCAAAATATAAAAAGAAACTTGTAATACCAACAGAAATAATAGACAATCCTGCACCCGTAAAAGTACCTTTTTTACTCGGTCAACCTTGCCAGCACCTATATTCTGCGCTGCATATGTAGTCATAGCTGGCCCCATAGAATCAGCAATCAGCCAGATAATCATATCAAGTTTGTCGCAAATTCCCCATGCAGCAATACTGTCCGTTCCCATTGTGTTTACGCTTGCCTGTATAATAGAGTTTGCAACAGGAAACAGCATAGACTGAAGCGCAAGCGGAAATCCTTTTTGTAGCATCATTTTCATATGCTTGCGGCAGATTCCATGATTAAATATGCTGATTTTTTTTCTATGAAATCAGATTTTTTCAAAATACCATATACCACAAATGCGCTGATAACCTGAGAAAGGACAGTTGCTGCAGCAGCACCCCACACGCCTGTACTAAAAACACCAACCAGAAGGAAATCTCCGGCAATATTTATTATACTGGATAAAATAAGAACGTACAGTGGCCGTTTGGAATCTCCAAATGCGCGCAAAATTCCGGCCGTCATATTATAAAGAATCATTGCCCATAATCCAGAAAAATAAATTTGACAGTAAATCTGGGCATCATGATAAATATCAGTTGGAACAGACATAATGTCAAGCAGGCGTGGAGTAAAATATACTCCGCATAGTGTACAGATGATTCCAAGAAGTACTGCAGTTAAAAGTGCGGTATGTACAGCGCAATATAAACTTTTTTTGTCCTTTGCACCAAAATATCTGGAAATGATGATTGTTGCACCAGCAGCAAGACCATTCATAAAATTAATTGGAAATTTGAATAGTGTATGTACTGAATCAATGGCAGCAAGACCATTCTTTCCGGTAAACTGACCTACTATAATAGCGTCTGCTGTTGTGTAAAGCTGTTGGATCAGACTTCCGGCTATAAGAGGCAGGACAAACAGCAGCAGAGCTTTGGCAATATTTCCATGGATCAGATCATTTTTTTTCATAGAATCTATCCTTTGCTTTTTTTGAATAAATGGCAGGCAACATTATGATCTGTTTCTATTTCTATCAGGGCAGGATTTTCTTTCTTACAAATATCCATGCAGTGGGGACATCTTCCCCGAAAAGGGCAGCCTTCTGGCAGGTCCAGAGGGCTTGGTGTTTCGCCATTAATGCTTTCTATGGGATTTGAAAAATCCATATTTATATCAAAAATGGAATCCATTAAAGCTTTTGTATAAGGGTGTACTGCTTTTGCTAAAAGTTCTCTTCCATGTATAACTTCCACAAGATTTCCAAGATACATAACTGCAATCTGGTGAGATACAGACTGAACAAGTGCAATATCGTGGCAGATAAAGCCAATGGTAATATTTTTTTCTTTTTGAAGCTTTGTAATCAGTTCAATAATTGTTTGCTGAACAGAAACATCAAGAGCAGACGTTGCCTCATCCAGTATTATGATTTCAGGCTCCAACGCAAGTGCTCTTGCAATAGCTACTCGCTGGCGCTGTCCTCCACTCATATTGTGGGGATAACGGTCTGCAAATTCTTCCGGAAGCTCAACCAGTTGAAGAAGTTTTTTGCAGGCAGCGTCTTTTTCAGATTTTTTAATTTTTTTAAAATTGCTCAGTGGTTCACATATAATATCACGAATCCGCATTTTAGGGTTAAAGGAGGAAGAAGGATCCTGGAAAACCATCTGAATATGCTGACGGTGCTGCCGTAATTCTTCTCCTTTCAGCTTTGTAATATCTGTTCCGTGATATAAAATTTTTCCTTCAGAAGGTTTGTCCAGAGACACCAGAAATTCCATAAATGTACTTTTTCCACAGCCGGACTCTCCTACTAATCCAAGAGTTTCACCTTTATACATTTTCAGGTTTATATCATTATTCGCCAGTAAAGTACGATTATTTGAAGCCGGAAATCTTTTTGTTATATGTATTGCTTCTAATATTACTTCATGTTTTTCAGACATATCGTTTACCTCCAAGAGAAGGAACTGCTTCCAGTAGTTTTCTGGTATATTCGTTAGAGGATTCCTGAAGAATATACTCTCTGGTTCCCTGCTCCTCAATTTTTCCATCTTTCATAACAACAATGAAATCTGACATATAAGCGGCTACACCCAGATTGTGGGTTACAATAATAATACCGGTATGATAATCATCACGTAGCTGCATCATCTGACGAACAATTTGAGCCTGCGTAGTGACGTCAAGGGCAGAAGTGGGTTCATCTGCAAGAAGCAGCTTTGGCTGGTATGTCATACCCATGGCAATTCCAACACGCTGCCGCATACCGCCGGAAAGCTGAAATGGATAGGAGTGCATTATATTATCGCCGGATGGGAGCCGCATGCGCTCCAGCATTTCAACGCCTTTTTCCCATGCCTCTTTTTTTGAAAGTTTTTCATGTGTGAGAATATATTCGGTGAAAACACTGCCGATTTTTCGGGTGGGGTTCATCATGGCGCCACTGTCCTGAAAAATCATAGAGATGTCAGAACCGCGAAGTTTTCTCCATTGTTCCGGAGTGTAGGATAATAAATCGTTTCCCTCGAATGAAATACTTCCGCCTGTGACTTTTCCACCCCCGGGAAGAAGACCTAAAACAGCGCGGATTACAGATGTTTTACCGCTGCCTGACTCGCCAACAAGGGAAATAATTTGTCCAGGTTTCATATCCAGATGAAAGTTCTGAACAGTTAAATCGTTTTGATAAGAAATTGTCACATCTTTCAGTTTTAACATGATTATTTTCACCTCTTATTCATTTTTGGGGTCCAGAATATCCCGGACAGAGTCGCCTAACATATTGAATACAATAACGACAATAAAAATAGCTAGACCGGGAAAAATCATCAGCCATGGAGCTGTTTGCATATAGGCTCTCCCTTCGTTCAGCATATATCCCCATTCCGGCGCCGGCGGTTTTGCGCCAAATCCCAGAAATGACATGGATGCAAGTTCCAGCATCATAGAACCAATATCGGTGGCAGCGGTAATAATTAAGGTAGGGATTACATTTGGAAGCATATATCGGAGCAGCATATAAGGGGTTTTTGAACCGGTCACAATAGCGGCAGATACATAATCGCAGTCGCGAATTTTAAGAACCAGACTTCGCGCCAGACGGGCATACTTTGTCCAGCTTACAATAACGATGGCAATAATTGCATTTTTGATACTGGCGCCCAGAATACCTGCTACGGCAAGTGCAAGTACAAGTCCGGGGAAAGCAACCATCATATCTGCAATACGCATAATTACAGAATCAATCCAGCCGCCAAAATATCCGGAAATAATTCCCATAAAAGATCCAACTAAAAAAATAAGTATAACAACGCCAAAGGTTGCGCTTAATGATGAACGTGCGCCGTAAATAACTCTTGTAAAAATATCCCTTCCCATTTTGTCTGTGCCGAATATGTGCCCTTTACTTGGCGGGAGAAGGGCATCCGTAAGAGAACCTTTTAACGGGTCTGCACCTCCGGTCACAAAGGGAGCGAAAATTGCAGTGAGAATAATAAGAAGTGCTAGTACAGAAAATACAACAAAAGTTTTATTTTGTAAAAACATATTTTTCTTTTTCATGGTCTTACTCCTTTAAACGCATACGTGGATCAATATAAACATAAGAAGCGTCAACAATCAGGTTAATTATCATGTAAATTAGTGCAAGCCATATTACATAACCCTGAATCAGATTATAGTCACTGGAAGTAATGGCTGAAACTGCAAGGTTACCCAGACCAGGATATGAAAAAATAACCTCTACCACACTGGTTCCTCCAAGCAAAGAGCCAATAGAAAGACCAAACATTGTAATAAGAGGGAGAAGAGAATTAGGAAATACATTTCTCCAGATAATCTCTGATTTTTTTACACCGCGCGCTTGCGTGCCAATAACATAGTCCTGATTTAATTCGTCAAGAATTGCGGTTCTGACCTGACGTGTATATTTGGAAGACATTGCAATAGCAAGCGTTAATGCCGGCAGAAAAAGACTTTTAAAGTCTCCCGCAGAGCTGATAACCGGAAATATGTTAAAATAAACGCAAAAGGCAAGCATTAACAATAACCCCACCCAGAAGTTAGGCATGGCACAGCCAAGAAATGTGATTCCTCTGACAAGATAATCAATCCATTTATCTTTATAGATAGCTGAAATCATACCAAGAGGTATGGAGATAATCAGCATTAAAGACATGGACATTAAAGTAAGTTTCAGAGTAGGCCAGAGCCTGGCAGCCAGAAGTTCCGTAACCGGTTTATTTAAACTGTAGGATTTTCCGAAGTCACCATGTAAACAATTGGAAAGCCAGCGTGTGTACTGTACTATAAATGGGTCGTTTAATCCCAGTTCTTCTCTTGTTTCTTCAATCATTTCCTCTGTTGGCATAACACCGGTTGCAGTATACATATTGCGGACTGGGTCTCCGGGAGAAATATAGGTAAGTCCAAATGTAATAAAGCTGATTCCGAGTAATACAATTACAATTTGTAAAATACGTTTAAGAATTTGCTTTTTGCTCAAAAAGATACCCCTTTCTACTATTCATAAAAGTTCCCTTTTATCCTGTGGATTCTGCGGTCTGCAGGATAAAAGGGATGTGAATTGACAGATATTTTTATTCAGCGGGAATAATTTCTGTTGACAGCCAGTAATAATCTGCGGTATGGATATGAGCGGAAGCGACTTTTTTTGAGTAGATCATAGAAGAGTTATAATAACCTTCAACTAAAACTGCCGCATCGTCGATTAAAATCTGCTGCATCTGGAAAATAAGTTCCGCACGTTTTTCAGGATCCATCTCCCCCTTTAACTGTTCGAATAATTCGTCGTATTCAGGGTTTGAATATGCGCAGTATGTACTCTCTGATGCCCAGTTTGCAAGATATGCAAGAGGGTCTCCCGTACCGACGGTAATCCAGTTATTATTATTAAAATCATAATCTAATGCAGCAAGTTTGCTCCACTGGTCATCGGAGCTTCCATATTCCGGAATAACGCCAATGCCGATTTCTGCAAGATACTGGGTATTGGCATCTGCAAAATCATTCAGAAGACGGTTTTCGTAAGAGATATACCGAAGCTGGATGTTTTCTCCGTCTAATTCACGGATACCATCTCCATCTGTGTCTACAATACCTGCCTCATCCAGGATTTTTTTTGCTTTTTCCGGATCATATGTATATGGATTTTTCAGGTTTTCATATCCATATGACAGAGAAGAGGGAAGTACAGAAAAACCAGGTGTGTACAGTCCGCCAATTGTACGGGAATTGCAGATTGCTTCATTGTCAATGGCCATTAAAATTGCCTGCCGAAGGGTTTTATTTTTAAGAACGCCGTCAAAATTCATCCAGGAAAATCCACAACGGACACCAGATGCAATATCAACAGTAAAGTCTTCGTTCTCCTGGAAAGACTGAATGTCTGTAACGTTTGTGATATTTTCAACAAGGTCGACCTGTCCGCTTTGAAGAGCCATTGCTTTTGCGGAGTTATCGCCCATGAATAAAAGATTTACTTTATCATAAGGAACATCTTCGCAGTAGTATTCGTTTGCCGATAAGGTATATCCGATGCCTACGCCGTTAAAACTGTCGATTTTGTATGGACCAGTTCCAATAATGCCTGTATCAAAATTTTCAATATGTTCCACATCTGTGATTCCCATGGTAGGGTGACAGAGCTGCCCCATTAAGTTTGCGTAGGGTTTGCTTGTTTTGATGTTGAGGGTATTAGCGTCATCATCTGCAGTTACTTCTGCTTCAAATTCGAGGTATTTTTCAGGTTTTGCAGAACCGGAAGGTCCCATTTCCTTTAAATAATCAAAATAAGCCTTTACCTTTGAAGGAGTAAGGTCGCAGCCATCAGAGAATTTGATTCCCTCTTTTAATTTGATTGTCCAGTCGGTATGTTCTTCGTTTACTTCATAGCTTTCGGCAAGCCAGGGAGTAATTTCCATATTGTCGTCAAATTTAAACAGAGCTTCTGAAATTCCGTAACGCATAGCATTCCAGCCGGCATTTTCATCTAATGCACTGTTTACCATACCGTCTGTGTACATTGCGCAGCCAAAATTTAAAACTTTTTCCTCTTTTTTTGCATACGCGGTATTGCATACGGCAGCGCTGACAGATAACATAGCTGTGGTAATTATTAATAGTTTCCTTCCTTTTTTGAGTTTCATTAATACTTCTTCCTTTTCGTGAATTTTTTATAATTGACAATAATTGTAGATTAATGCAAAAAAAATGAATGCGGATGCATTCATTTTGAAATCTTATATATGGAAAGTTAAAAAAATTCCGTGAAGAATATTAATATAGAAACTTCCAAATATCAGAATTTCCTGTCGTCCGCAAGAATCTTTCACAGGAATAAGCAGGTCTTCTGACTTAAGTATCAACATTCTCAACATCTTCCCAGAACATTTTCCAGTGATATTGCGTTGAGAACTAGCTATCACAGCGACGGGATCGTACCAGATTTACACTGGTTTCCCTTTTAATCAAAATAACAATATTGATATTATTTTGAACTTATCCCCGAACAATTTGTCGATTATACGTTGTAATAATCTCATACCGATTAACTGTTGTCAAGAACTTTTTTGAGTCTTATAAGCCTTTTGTGAGGATTTTGTCAAAATGAGTTGTATGGGATTTATTGAATATCAGTTGATTTTGTATAAAAAATGTGAGATTTGTCAAATATAGTCAGGAATTTGGAATACAGATACTAAAAATAATAGTTAAGTGATTTTGGCAAAGGATAATAAAAAATAGAATGGTTTAAGAGCGAATTTCACATATATTGTTTGAAAAAAATGGAGATGTGGAGTTGATTTGCAGTTGATTGAAAATTTATTATTCAGATGGAACGTATCAACTATTACTGTAGGATGGAGCAGGAGCTTATGGTTATGTAATAAAATAGTATAGTAATATCATAAGATACAGGACGAAAATATTCCTATTAGTCAGTATAATGAAATCATGTAAATACGAAAACGGAAATTATAAAAATGTAAAGAGAGGAAACAGACAAATGAAACAGAAAGCTATGAAAATAAAACTGGTTGTAAGACCGCTAGTGGGATGCCTTACTCATACACATTTCTGGGAGGGGCCGTGCAGAGCCGGACGGAGAGAGGATATGACAGAGGAAGCAGAGACCAAAGCTGCAGACGAAGTTTTTAAAAATTCTGTAGAGGGATTAAAACAGGTCATTGATGAGGTTGAATTTCTGGAGCCTCTGGATATTCGCTATAATGAATCTTTCACTGTTGAGAAAGAGCTTTTTGCAAAAATAGGAGAAGATCTTGACAAAGTAGACTGTTTTCTGTGCATGGGCTGGAGAATCCCAAAGCTTGAACGTTATAATAAACCGGTCATCATCTGGCAGAACGGAAATGAGGGAATTGATTTTGCAGCTTATTGCCGTTCACTTGGAATTGAGGCTTATGTCTGTATGGATCTTCAGGATGTGAATGAGATCGCACATATTCTCTGGGTAAGAAAAGCAGTTCAGAATACAAGAGCCCTTGTGCTGACTGCTGGCTCTCAGCCGACCTTTGGAATCCAGAGCATGATCCGTGATCCTGAGATTTTAAGACAGCGTTATGGCCTGGAAGTTGTGAAGCTTCCTTTTACATCTATTTTTAAATACATGGATGAGATCACAGATGAAGAAGCAAGACCAATTGCAGAAAAGATCATCAATGGTTCTTCAGATACCCAGGTGAATACAGAATGGTTCCTGAATGATATCAAATATTATCTGGCAGCAAAAAAAATGATGGATATTTATGACTGTAATGCATTTTCTACGGCCTGCCATGAGCTTTGCACCACAGAAATTCCACAGCAGAGAAAATTTACCCCGTGTATGTGCCACTCTATTTTAAAAGATGAGGGGATTCCAAGTGGATGTGAAGAGGATCTCAATGCGCTGATGGCAATGGTGATTCTGCAGTATGCAGCTCACAGGCCTGCATTTATGGGAAATCCAAATCATGAAACAGATGAACTGCTTCGTATTCATCATGCAGTTCCGGCGCTGTGCATGAATGGTTACGGAACCAAACCTCTGGAATATAAACTTTGGGCATTTACCGGTCAGGGATTCGGCGGCAAGCTTCAGGTTGACTTTACAGAGAACAATGAGGATTATGTAACTCTGGGACGATTTAATCCGGCAGGCGATACCATGTGCGTAAAGGTAGGGGAAGTCATCCGTTCCGAGTATGCAGAGACTTACTGCAGTCCTTATTATTATATTAAAATGGATGACGCAAGAGAGTATATGCATAATCTGGCAGGCTTTGGACATCATCAAGTACTGGTGTTTGGCGACTATAGAAAAATTCTGAAAAAAATAGCAAAAGTTATGAAGTTTAATATACTGGAAGGCTGACGGGAATCAGCTGGGGAGGAGGGAGAGGTTTGATCTATCTGAACAATGCAGCAACCTCATATCCGAAACCATCCTGTGTAAAAGAAGCAGTGCAGGCATGTCTGGAAGACGTGCCTGCTTCTCAGTTTCGGGGAGGAATGCAGATTGGAAAAAAGGATATTGAAGAAGCATGCAGAGAGCGTCTGGGCAGGCTTTTGGGGATTTCTGAGTATTCCAGGATATATTTTACTTCAGGTGCCACAGAAGCCCTGAATACAGTGCTGGGAGGACTACTGCTGGATGGGGAGATTCTGGTTACTCAGACAGAGCATAACAGTGTTTTGCGGCCTGTTGGAAATCTGCTGTCAGCACAGAAACTGGAAATGAAAGTGATTCCCTGTGAAAAAGACGGCAGGATCACACTGGCAGCACTGGAAAGTTCTCTGACTTCCCGGACCAGAGCAATTGTAGTAAATCACTGTTCCAATGTGACCGGGTGTATTCAGGATATGGATATGGTGGGAAGATTTGCAGAAAAACACGGACTGATCTTCATTGCAGATGTTTCTCAGAGTGCAGGCTGTATTCCCATAGACGCAGAAAAATGGGAAGCAGATGCCCTTGTTTTTACAGGACATAAAAGCCTTATGGGAATTCAGGGAACAGGAGGCTTTTATATACGGCCGGGACTGAGGCTGATTCCGCTGAAATTTGGGGGAACAGGAACAGACAGCGCAAAATTTGTTTATGGGAATGACGATTATGAATATGAGCCGGGAACTCATAATCTTCCCGGGATTACAGCCCTTTATGCCGGAGTGGGATTTATTCTTGAGACAGGTGTGGAGACGATTTATAAAAAAGAAAGAAATCTGATGGAGATTTTGTATGAGCAACTTGAAAGGATTCCCGGAATTCAGGTTTATGGAAATAAGGAGACATGCAGAGGTCCGGTGCTGAGCATGAATTTTACAGGGCTTTCTCCGTCAGACAGCGCCTATATTCTTGGGGATACCTACGGAATAACAGTCAGGGCAGGGCTTCACTGTTCGCCGCTGATCCATCAGGCAATGGGAACCGGGACAAGGGGAACTGTAAGGGTCAGTGTTTCCTGGTTTACAACCGAAGAGGAAATAAGAAGCTTCATAAAGGCGGCAGAAGAAATTGCAGAATCTCTGACAGGAGTTTTTTAAAGGTTTTATCAGAAAAAGCTTTACTTAGAAATTAGGAGAAATTGGAAATGAAGATTGTGGAAAAAACAGAATCAAGAGAAAAGTGCGCAGAAGCAGGATGGTTTGCCTGGGACTGTCTTCTGGATCATAAAATAAACAGAGAGTTTATTTTAAGTCTGAAACCTCTGGGGGGATTTGTATATCTGGATATGCTCAGACAGGCGTTTTTCAAAATTGAAAATGATTATTATATGATAAAAGGAATAGAGGGAAACAGTTATTTTCGCATAGCAGTACATGGAAAACACCAGGAATATCTTGAAAAAATTGAAGAATTTGTCAACACAGAAAAAGCAGAATAGTTTGTTATAATTCCTTAAAAGTCTGTTTTATGATTATTTCTGATAATAATTGCGCTTAAAACCGGCATTTGTTATAATGTCTGAAGAATTATGCCATTTACACAGCGGCAGAAAGGACATTATAAGATGAAGCTTGTAAGAGATAATATTGCGCTGGATAAGGACTTTCCCTTTCTCATATCAGAGGTGGTGCTGAATCATGAGAACAGCCGTCCGGATACTTTTCACTGGCACAGTTATTTTGAGATCACCTATGTACAGGAAGGCCGGGGAAATTATTTTGTAAACGGGCAGGAGTATATGATGGAGCCCGGAGACATTATTATTTTTAATAATGTGGAAGCTCATGGCTGGAAGCTGATGGGAGAAGATATGAAGCTTCTGGTAATGATCTTTTCACCGGAATTTGTAGCAGAAAAGCTCAGTGTTTTTGACTCTGAATACCTGAAGCCTTTTGTGGAAAGAGGAAGTAATTTTAAAAACAGACTTGGAAGTGAAGAACCGGTAAGCCACGAGATCCGCAAGGGAATCCGGGAAATTTATTCAGAATGGCAGCAGCAGAAAGAGGGCTATCCTCTGATGATCAAAGCCAACATTCTTCGTATTCTCACAATACTGATCCGCACTTATCAGGATGAAAGCAAATCAGGAGCAATGCTGAGGGATAAAAAGACTGCCATGAAACGGCTGGAGCAGGCAATGGACTATATAGACGTCCACTACAGCGAAAAGATTACTCTGGACGAGGTGGCGGCATCCGCTTATATGAGCTCTAATTATTTTTCTTCCTATTTCAGAAAGGTGACCGGAATCAGCTTCAGCGAATATGTGACCCGCATCCGTATCAGCCGCGCCAGAGAGCTTTTGAGAGATACGGATAAAAGTGTTACGGAAATCGCTATGGAATGTGGATTTCATAATATCTCCAATTTTTATCGTTTGTACAAAAAGCATGTGGGAAAGCCGCCAAGAGATGAAAAAAAGTAAAAACAGTATCATACCGTAAATTTTTCGGGAAAAACAAAATTTCAGGGTATGAGCTATAAATGAGCAAATTTGAAAAAGTACACAAAATCATCACAAATTTGTCTTTATAAGATTCACATATAAATCTTAATATTCCCTTTATGTCTGTGTGCCACGGATTCTATTGTGCAAAATTCGATATTTGCTCATTTATAGGTATGAGAAAATCCTGACATGTAAAATGATGGATAAGTTAAAAAATGACAAAAAGAGCTGCACAATTTCCATGTTCTTTTGGTGAATGTGCTGGTATGATAAAACCATCAAGAAAACAGGAGGGTTTTTACGATGAAGAAAAAATTAGTGGCTGCACTGCTGTGTGGTGCAATGGCAGCAGGATCTATCACTGTATACGCGGAAACAGCTCATGCGGAGGGCAATACAACCATTACTGTGATGGCAAGTCAGGACTGGGTGTATGATGCAGAGATGGAGCTTGGCAAAAAATTTGAGGAAGAGACAGGAATCAAGGTAGACTATCAGATCGTTCCGGCGGATCAGTATTACAATATGCTGATGACAAAACTGAACAGTGGAGAGGGTCCGGATATCTTTGGCGGACAGGCCGGAGCATTTGACATTGTTTCCCAGTATAATGTAGAAGAAAACGCAGTAGACCTTTCTGATCGGCCGTGGGTAGAGACTTATGATGAGTTTGCAAAAGAGCAGACATCTGTAGGCGACAAGGTTTACGGAATGACTTACTATGATGTTTCCACAGACTATTATGTAATTTACAATAAAAAGATTTTTGAAGAGAATAAACTGGAAGTTCCCACTACATTCGCAGAGTTTGAGGAAGTCTGCCAGACACTTCTTGACAATGATGTAACCCCGATCTATGAGCCATGTGCAGACGGCTGGCATCAGACCATGTGGTTTACTGAGATCGGCGGAAAATATGAGGAGCTTGTTCCCAATATTGTAGATGACCTGAACAATAACAAGATTAAATTTGCAGACGTTCCTGAGCTGAAAGAGGCTCTTGACCAGTTAAACGATATGGCTCAGAAGGGATACTTTGGCGATAACTACCTGTCTGACGAGTACACAGACCTTCTTACCTATCTTGGAACAGGCGAGTACGCTATGGCTCTTGAAAAACCGGGTCAGATTCCGGCAATCGCAGCGGCTTCCGATGGCGCTTACACAGAGGAAGACTTTGGTATGTTCAAGATTCCGCTTCTTGACAACGATATTCTGAACGTACATCCGGTTGGACCTTCCAGATTTATTTATTCCGGTTCTGAGCATCAGGAAGAGGCAAAACAGTACCTTGAGTACATTGCTTCCGCTGACAGCGTACAGCACATGATCGATAACTGTGATAAGATTGAGAACCTTCCTTTTGAGGTTGGACAGACACCTTCCTACAGCGATGAAACAAAAGAGTTTATTGATTCCTCTGAAAAACAGGGAACCGTATTCCAGGATACGATTAAATACCTGAATCCACAGTGGACAGAGCTGACACAGGATATCGTATCCATGTTCATCGGCGATATGACCTCTGAGGACGTTCTGAACGCAATCGACGAGAGACGCGCAACTCAGGCAGAGGCAGTTGGAGACGAAGCCTGGAAATAATTTATAAGTGATTTTAAAGCATAAAGGGCGGCATAGCGAAAGCTATGTCGTTCTTTTTAAGGTTCTTTTAAAATGAAAATATAAATAAGGAAATATTAAATTTTTCACAACAGGATCTGCAATACTCGAAGGAAATACTCGAGCGTAGAAGAAATATTAAGCGGGATTATGTATGGCACAAAGACAGATCAATAAAGGATTTGTACACTTTTTTAAGCTTTGTACAGGAAAAACAGCAATGCATAAAGATCAGCAGAATAAAAAGACCTGTAATCAGTTCTGTAAACCGATAACAGGTCTTTTCAGTACCCAAAAAGTGTAGTTGTCAGAGAGTAATTAACTCTGATACCTGCACTTATTTTTATTGCTGCAAATTATTCTTCCATCTGCGGTTTCTGGCGGTACGCAGTAGGATTTATTCCGGTAAGCTTGCGGAAGGTTTTGCTGAAATGGAACTGATCCGGGTAGCCGACTTTTTCACCCACCTCACGGATGGGAAGAGTGGTATTTAACAAAAGATGCTTGGCTTCGTGGATGCGTACGTCTGTAAGATACTTTAACGGTGTGTTTCCCACGTATCTGTTGAACAGCTTTGTGAGATACGCAGAGCTGAAGCCCATACGGGAAGAAATATCCGAGAAGTCAATATCGTCCATGTAGTGATTGCGGATATAAAGAACTACGTAGTCTACGATTTCCTGGGAATCCTTTCCCGCCATGGAGGTGTCCTCCTCCAGCTCGTAATATTTCTGCAGAGCAAGGCTTGCCTTTCCAAGAGTGCTTTCCAGACTTTCACGGGTCACAGGCTTCAGGAGATAGTCAAATACACCCTGGCGCAGAGCCTCCTGAGCGTACTGGAAGTCTGCATAGCCGGACAGGATCACAGTAAGAATATGGGGATACTGCTGGTGGATGTTACGGGCAAGAGTCAGTCCATCCATAACAGGCATACGGATATCTGTGATGATGAGATGGATATCCTCCTGCTTCAGGGCATCCAGAGCTTCCTGTCCGTCCATTGCCTGACAGACTACCTTGTAGCCGTTGTCCAGAACGTCGATGTGTCTGGCAAGAGACTGGCGGAGCAGTTCTTCGTCTTCAACCAGCATGATGTTATAATGTTTGATCTTTTTCATGAAAACGTCCTCCTACAATTACAAAAGCGCCTCCTTCGGGCAGATTTCCGAACTGGAACAAAAAAGAGCTTCCGAACAGAAGATAAAAGCGGATAAAAATATTGAGAATACCCATGCCGTCCAGCTCCAGGCTGGGAAGCCGGCTGTATTTCAGGATTTCATCCATCTGAGATCGGAGATGTCTGTCTACCTCCGGGTCAAAGCCGGGGCCGTTGTCCTTTACGGAGATCAGCCACTGTCCGGCATCAATGTAGCCCTCAATGCGGATATGCCAGGGCGGCGCTGTTTTTGATACAAATTTTACCGAATTTTCAATCAGAAGCTGGATGCACAGCTTGGGGATCTTCAGATCCAGAAGATCATCGCCAATGTCAAACTCATAAGTGAATTTGTCCTTAAAGCGCATTTTCATACAGTTTAAATAAAGAGAACAGTGCTCCAGTTCCTCCTCCACTGTGGAAACTGATTCTTTGTCTGAAGATATGTATCGGAGAATGGAGGTGATATCCTGGCACATGGAGGTGACCTCCTCCGTCATTCCCTCTTCGGCCATAGCTCCGATGGTATTCAGGGAATTGTAGAGAAAATGAGGATTCATCTGTGCCTGTAAAGCAAGCATCTGGGCCTGTATCTCAGATTCCTTCATCACAAGAAGGGATTCCGTTGCAGCCTCCTGGGCGCGGATGGAGCTGTTCAGAGAGTCGCGCAGCCGGTCGATCTCTATGACTCCGGAATCTTTCAGACTGATCTGCCGGAACTTTCCGGCAGAATCAGACTGTGACAGAAACTGGTGCATTTCTGTCAGTGGCTGGGCAAGCCTGCGGCTTAAAAATCCTGCCACAAAATAGCAGACTACAAACAGACTGAGAGCCAGCAGGGGAATCCACATGAGGCTGGCAAGGATGGGAGTATAAAAGCCTGTGTTATTAATGGATGCAGTTACAGTAAATCCGCTGTAGTCCAGAGGGCACACAGTGACAAACTCTTTTTGCTGCTTCAGATCATTATATATCCGGGCGCTGTGTGAAGAAAGATCACGGGAGTTAAGTTTCGTGAAATAATCAAAGCGTTTTTCACCGCCAGAGGCAGTATCCGGATAAATCTGCCTGCCGTCCTCATCATACACGGTGATATCAATACTGGAAGAAGTGGTGGGCGAAAGCGCTTCCTCAAAAAGCTCATCATAGTATTTGGACACTTCCACAAAGCCGGCAGGATTATGGTAGTTGTCAAAGTACATACGGTAAAGGGAAAAATAAAACCTGTCAGTCTCAGTTCCTGAGTGCCGGGAGAGAAGAAGATGGCTGTCAGCCTGAAAAAAACGGTAGCCGTCCTTTTCTACCGCTCCCTTATACCAGGGAAGATCGGCTGTACTTTTGGACAGTCTGCCGTAATAGTTTCCCACTCCATATCCGCCTGACTCCATGGAATAAAGATTCACCTGGCGGATGGAGGTGTCAATTCCCCGTATGGAAACAAGAGAGTTGTTCAGCTGATTCTGCTGCTGACGCCGCTCATAGGCGGAGGCATTTTTGTTCTGGCTCCACTCAGCAAAGGTGTCTTTTACGGAGGTGGAGTTGATCACATTAAGACATATATTATCCATCTGGCTGATCTGAAGGTCAATGGCATCGCCAATACTGGAGCTTGTGCGGATAATGTCATTCTCCATATTTTTGTACATTTTTGTGTACTGGATCAGATAGACAATGGCTGAGACTATGATCAGCAGCGCTGCGGTTACCGATAAAAAACGGTAAAACAGAATGGTCTGAATACTCTTTTTTCCATGTCTGGCAAACATATAAAGTGCACCTCCGATTTTGTCTTTTGCCATTGTACCACATCTGGTTAAAAAAATACATAAATAAAACAGGCGAGTGCATGGGAAAATTATGCGTTTTACCCTAAAATAAAGAAAAACAGAGAGAAACAAAGAGAAATGGAGGAGGATTTTGTGAACAAATCAAAGATTTATCCCTGGTATTTTGCAGCAGGCGCTATTTTTATCTATACGGCCCTGTCCGTTATTCCCGGGATCATTGGAATCGGCTATTCTTTTACAGACTGGTCTGCATATTCAAAGGAGCTGAATTTTGTTGGCTTTCAAAATTTTATTGATGTATTCAGCGGCGATCAGGATTATCTGCAGTACATACTGAACACACTTTTATTTACTGTGGTGACGACTGCTGCAAAAACAGGACTGGGACTTCTGTTTGCCCTTGCCCTCAGCAGGAATATTAAGGCAAAGAATTTCCACAGAGGCGTAATGTACATGCCGTCTGTTCTTTCCATCCTGATCATTGGTCTTGTATTTACTTCGATCCTGAATCCGAAAAACGGTCTTCTCAATGAGGGACTGCGGATGATTGGTCTGGAAAGCCTTACGCAGAGATGGCTGACCGACCCGCAGATTGCATTCTGGTCTGTTATGGGCGTTGATATCTGGCGCGGAACCGGATATATCATGACGATCCTGATCGTTGGTATTCTTGCCATCCCCAATGTTTACTATGAGGCTGCAAGTATTGACGGAGCAAACGGATTTAAAAAATTCAGCTACATTACTCTTCCCATGCTGAAGCAGACTCTGGCAGTAACTATCGTACTGAACGTGCTTTATGGCCTGAAGGTATTTGATATGGTATATGCGCTGACAAACGGAGGACCGGGACACAGAACAGAGGTTATGTACACTGCAGTATTTAAGCAGTTTTCCCAGGGCCTGTATGCACAGGGCACCACCATCAGTTCCGTTATGTTCATTTTTATGGTGATCGTAGGCTACTTTATGATTAAGATTCTGACGAAAGATGAGGTGATCGAGTAATGAATGCGAAAACCAAGAAAACCATTCTGACAATATTAAAAAATATCCTTGCATGGATTTTTTCCCTGATCATGCTGATCCCTCTTCTTTTGATCGTGATCAATGCATTTAAACCGGATTCTGAGGCCCTTACCTTGTCTCTGACGCTTCCAAAGATTTGGGAGTTCAGTAATTTTGCAGTTGTGATTGAAAAAGGAAAGCTGGGAACCAGCTTCCTGAACAGTCTTCTGTATGCAGGCTGCGCAACGGTCATTACTGTAATCCTTGCATCCATGGCAGCCTATGTACTTGCCAGAAGACGGGGAAAAGCTGACAACAGACTGTATATGTACATGGTTCTGGGTATTGTGATCCCCATTAACTATGTATCTCTGATGAAAGTGATGCAGGTGACACAGTTAAATGATACAAGGCTGGGTATCATTCTTCTGTATGTGGCAATGCAGCTTCCGTTTTCTGTATTCCTTTTGTACGGCTTTGTGTCAAAGGTTCCGGTGGATCTGGATGAGGCGGCAGTGCTGGACGGCTGCGGACCCTGGAGACTTTTCTTTAATATTGTCATGCCGATGATGAAATCAAGTATGGTGACAGCGGCAGTTCTCTGCTTCCTGAATACATGGAATGAGTTCGTAATGCCTCTGTATTTCCTGAATTCTTCCGAAAAATGGCCGATGACACTGGCTGTATACAATTTCTTCGGACAGTATTCAAAGAGCTGGAACCTGATCTGTGCGGACATTCTTCTGACCTGTCTGCCGGTTATCATTATGTATCTGGTGTGCCAGAAGCATATCGTAGGCGGACAGACCGCCGGAGCAGTAAAGGGCTGATGCCCTTTTTCTGCTTAATCTGAAAATAAAGGAGAAGTATTATGGGTATTATGCAGAAACATGAATGGGAATTTCGATTAAAGGACGGAAACTGCAGGGTTCAGGCAGTACGTGACAATATTATCAGATGTTCTTACACAAAAAGAGAGAACTGGGAGCAAAAGTCACCTGTTGGCATTAAGGTATGTCCGGAAAGCTCTTTTAGTGTCAGTGAGGACGGAGAAAAAACTGTTTTCCGGACAGAGAGAGTGGTTCTGGAGGCTGACAGCAAAAACGGAGGCTTTGTATGGCGGAATGCTGATGACGGCCGTGTACTTTTGAAGGAGGGATGCAAGGAACTGACAGAGGCTCCTCTTATGGTTTATTCTACAGGGGGCCAGGAGCCTGTTATCAAAAGAGTTCAGACCGTAGACGGCGAGAGAAATTTTGTGCAGAATCTGAAGGCTGTGGAGGATCACATGGCCTTTCACGGAAAACTGAACTTCTGCTGGCAGCCAGACGAGCATATCCATGGTCTTGGACAGGGGGAGGAAGGCATTTATGATTATCGTGGAAACGTTCAGTACCTTTATCAGCATAATATGCGCATCCCGATCCCCTTCCTGGTATCGGACAGGGGATATGGAATCCTGGTGGACTGCGGCTCCCTGATGACCTTTAACGATGACTGCAGAGGCTCCTGGCTGTATCTGGATATGATCGAGCAGCTGGATTATTATTTTATCAGAGGAGAGAACCTGGATGAGATCATCAAAGGCTTCCGTCTTCTTACAGGACGGGCCGTGATGCTGCCCAAATGGTCCTTTGGCTATGTGCAGTCCAAAGAAGCCTACAAAACTCAGGACGAGGTAGTTGGCATTGCAAAGAAATACCGTGATCTTGACATTCCTCTGGACTGTGTGGTACAGGACTGGAATATCTGGGAGCCGGGCAAATGGGGAAACAAGCGTGTGGACAGAGAACGCTATCCAAGCCTGACAGAAATGAATCAGAAGCTTCACGATATGCATGTACATTCCATGGTATCGGTATGGCCGAATATGAATTCCGGAACAGAGGATTACGAGGAGATGAATGCGGCAGGACATCTTTTTTATGATTATGCCACCTACAATGCTTTTTCTGAGGAAGCAAGAGAACTTTACTGGAAACAGGCGGAGAGGGAGCTGTTTTCCGGCGGCTTTGATTCCTGGTGGTGTGATTCTACAGAGCCCTTTTCCGGCCCGGACTGGAATGGTGAGTTTAAAAGAGAGCCATGGGAGCGCTTCCGCCTGGTAGGAGACGAGCACCGCAGATTCCTTGGGGCTGAGAGGGCAAACCTTTATGCGGCTGCACATGCTCAGGGGATTTATGAAAATCAGAGAAAGTCCAATCCGGACAAACGTGTTCTGAACCTGACGCGCTCCGGTTATGCGTCCAGTCAGAAATTCGGAACTGTCCTGTGGTCAGGAGATATTTTTGCTTCCTGGGATACCATGAAAAAACAGATCCATGAGGGGCTGAATATGTGCATGAGCGGTATGCCCTACTGGACCCTTGATATCGGCGGCTTCTTTACTGTAAACGAAAACTGGCAGCACAGAGGCTGCTCCTGCAGCGAGGATCCAACGCCAAAGTGGTTCTGGAGAGGGGATTACGAGGAAGGCGTGGAGGATTACGGTTACAGAGAACTGTATGTGCGCTGGTTTGAGCAGGGAGTTTTTCTTCCCATGTTCCGTTCACACGGCACGGACACCCCCAGGGAGGTGTGGAATTTCGGCAGGCCAGGCGAGCCTTTCTATGATGTGCTTGTAAAGAATATTGAGCTGAGATACAGACTGATGCCTTATATTTACTCCAGTGCAGCAAGAATCTGGACAGATGATTATACAATGATGAGAAGCCTGCTTTTTGATTTTGCACAGGATAAACGCGCAGCGGCGCTGGGAGATGAGTATATGTTTGGCGACAGCCTTCTGGTATGCCCGGTAACAGAACCTATGTATTATGAGAGGGAAAGCCGCGCCATTGACCGTGAGAAGCTCTGGAACTGCTATCTTCCGGCGGGAACGAAATGGTATGATTTCCATACCCTGAAAAAATATGAGGGGGGCACAGAGGTGAAAGCGGACGCTTCCCTTGACCATATTCCGGTATTTGTAAAGGCCGGAGCTGTTATTCCCATGGAGCAGAGAATGCGCTATGCGGACGAGGTGGTGGATACACCCTTTGAGATCCATATTTATCCGGGCGCTGACGGAAGCTTTGTTCTGTATGAGGATGATGGAGACGGATATGCATATGAGCAGGGTAAATATAACCAGATTTCTCTTACCTGGAAGGATGATGAGCGCTGCCTGACAATCGGCGCAGCAGAGCATACCTTTGCACAGGGGCTGAAGGGACGTGAATGCCGCGTGATCCTGGAAGGAGATAAGGTGGAGAAACGTTTTGTATATGACGGAAAGGAGAGACGTATTTCTCTGTAAGAGAACAGGTGTGCTTCCGGCTGATTAAGTTTTCTAATCTCTGAAAGTGCTGTTCTGCATAAATAAAAAAGTATCCTGAAATTCACCTTTATTTCTGAAACAGATCAGGAATCTGCGGTGAAATTTCAGGATACTGACAAAAACTTTATTTCGATAGAAAAGACAGTTATCAGGTAGGCAGACCGGAAGGGTCAGCGCGCCATAAGATAGATTTTTTCCATGTCTTTCATATTCAGCTGTTTGAAGACGCCGATGGTACGGGTGTCTTCAAAACTGCATTTAAAGGCAAGCTCATGAATCTGTTTTTCATTCAGATCAAGACCGAGCTCCCGGAGGCTGGTGGGCATTTTTATGGAGCGGAAAAAATCTTCCATGGCTTCAATGCCGGCCAGCGCTGTTTTTTCAAAATCCACATAGCAGGGAATATCAAATACATTTGTTGCAAACTGGGCGAAGCGTTCCGGGTTTTCCAGATATACATATCGTGCCCAGCTTCCCCAGATAGCGGCAAGTCCGGCGCCGTGCGCCACATCATACAGACCGCCCAGCTCATGCTCAAGCTGATGGCAGGCCCAGTCGCCGCCACCTGTTCCGCAGCCTGTAAGCCCGTTGTGAGACAGGCTTCCGGCCCACATCACTTCGGCTCTTGCATTGTAGTTGCCCGGCTCCTTCATAAGTATTCTGGCATTGTAGATCACAGTCTGCATCAGGGACTCGCTGATGCTGTCAGTGATCTCCATAGTTTCCAGATTGACAAAGTACCGTTCCATGGTATGCATGAGAATATCCACACATCCGCTCTCAGTCTGGTACTGGGGCAGTGTATAAGTAAGTCTGGGATTTAAAAGAGCGAATTTCGGACGGCAGAGATCGCTTCTGGTGCTTCCCCGCTTCAGCCATCCGTCCTCGTTGGTGATCACACAGGAACCGCTCATTTCACTTCCTGATGCGGCAATAGTGGGAATGGCGCCAATGGGAAGGCAGTCTTTGGGCACTTCTGTTTTCAGGAAGAAATTCCATACATCTGTCCAGGGGTTGGCAACGCCGTAGCCGATAGCCTTGCAGGAATCAATGACGCTTCCGCCTCCTACGGCAAGAAGAAAATCCACCTGCTCTTTTTTACACAGTTCAATTCCTTCGCAAACCTTGCTGAGTCTGGGATTGGACACAACGCCTCCCAGCGTGACAAAATCCACCCCGGCTTCGGCAAGGCTGGATTTGATCTGATCCAGAAGTCCGGAAGAAACAGCGCTTCCGCTGCCGTAATGGATCAGAACTTTTTTGCAGCCGTATTCTTTCAGAAGTTCGCCGGCCTTCATGTGTGTATCTTTTCCAAAAATCACCCTTGTGGGGGTGTAATATTCAAAGCCTCTCATAGCAAATGCTCCTTTTATGTTAATACTTCACTCTATTATAAAAAAGATATCATAAATAGTCAAAAAAAACTTAATAAAATTGAAAAAGAATACAAAAATTTTTGTATGACGGACAAATGTCTTTTTCTCGTTGACATAGATAGGGGATTCAGGTATAATCAATTCTAGTGTTACGGAGAGCAGTAACAGTTTAAAGCACGGAAGGTCTGAGGAATTCAGAGAGTCTGAAGCAGACATGGACGTTTCGTTACGGAGAAAGATATTTACAAGGAGGATGAGCATGTATTCATTAGAAGAAATTCAGCAGACAGATAAAGAGATCGCGGATCTGATCCAGGCGGAGGTGCAGCGTCAGAATTCTCACATCGAGCTGATAGCATCCGAAAACTGGGTGAGCAGGGCTGTTATGGCAGCAATGGGAAGTCCGCTGACAAATAAATATGCAGAGGGATATCCGGGCAAACGATTTTACGGCGGGTGCGCCTGCGTGGATGAAGTAGAGCAGCTTGCGATCGACAGGGCGAAAGAGCTTTTTGGCTGCGAATATGTAAATGTTCAGCCTCATTCCGGAGCCCAGGCAAACATGGCAGTATTTTTTGCAATGCTGAAGCCGGGAGATACCGTGCTGGGCATGGATCTTGCCCACGGCGGTCATCTGACACATGGAAGTCCGGCAAATATGTCAGGTACTTATTTCCATGCGGTTTCCTATGGAGTAAATGATGACGGCATCCTTGACTATGACGAGGTTCGCAGGATCGCGCTGGAATGTAAGCCCAAAATGATCGTTGCAGGCGCCAGCGCCTATGCCCGCACCATTGATTTTAAGAAGTTCCGTGAGATTGCAGACGAGGTGGGAGCATATCTTATGGTGGATATGGCTCATATTGCCGGTCTTGTGGCAGGCGGACAGCATCCAAGTCCTGTTCCCTATGCTGACGTTGTAACAACAACCACACATAAAACGCTGAGAGGCCCAAGAGGCGGACTGATCATGAGCAGCGCAGAAAATGCAAAGAAATTTAACTTTAACAAAGCTGTTTTCCCGGGAACCCAGGGCGGTCCTCTGATGCATGTGATCGCTGCCAAGGCGGTATGTCTGAAAGAAGCTCTGCAGCCGGAATTTAAAGAGTATGCCCGTATGGTAGTGGAAAATGCTCAGGCGCTCTGCAAAGGACTTCAGAACAGAGGCGTTGATATTGTATCCGGAGGAACCGATAATCATCTGATGCTGGTAGATCTGAAAAAGCTTGGGGTAACAGGAAAAGAAATGGAAAATCTTCTTGACGAGGCAAACATTACCTGCAATAAAAACACCATTCCAAATGATCCTCAGTCTCCGTTTGTAACAAGCGGCGTACGTCTGGGAACACCGGCAGTGACCTCCAGAGGAATGAAGCCGGAAGATATGGATGTGATCGCGGAAGCTATTTCTCTGATGCTGAAAAGCCGTGATAACAGAGAGCAGGCAAAAGCCCTTGTAAAAACACTGACAGATAAATACCCGCTTGTGGGTTAATCAAAAAATTCTTGTTGGATACTGCAAATTATGATATAATAAGCAAAGAGTTTGAAGCAGGCACTCTGCGCAACGCAGAGTGCCTTTTTCTATCAAAAACGAAAAGGAGGAAAGAGAATGAGCGACAAAAAGAAAAACGGAGGTGCGCTTCTGGGCGCTGCCTTTTTGATGGCAACCTCAGCGATCGGACCGGGATTCCTCACTCAGACGTCCAAATTCACCAGTGATTTTCAGGCAAGCTTCGGTTTCGTGATCCTGATCTCCATTCTTCTGTCAGCAGTGGCGCAGATGAATATCTGGAGAGTGCTTTGTGTGACTGGTCTGAGAGGACAGGAAGTTGCCAATAAAGTACTTCCGGGACTTGGATATCTGGTAGCTTTTATGGTAGTCTTAGGCGGTCTGGTATTTAATATCGGCAACGTTGGCGGAGGTGCCCTGGGCTTTAATACCCTTCTGGGAATCCCTACCAAGGTGGGATATGTACTTGCCGGAGTGCTGGCAATCCTGGTATTTCTTTCCAGAAATGCAAAGGGCGCTATGGACACACTGACAAAGGTTCTCGGAGCAATTATGATCGTTGTTATCTTTATTGTGATCGTAGTTGTAAAGCCTCCGGTAGGCTCAGCCATTAAGAATACCTTTGTTCCGGATGCAGGGGTACAGGCTCTTGTGCCTGCGATCATCACACTTCTGGGCGGAACAGTGGGAGGATACATTACCTTTGCCGGAGCTCACCGTCTGATCGATGCAGGTATTACCGGTGAAAAGAATTTAAAAGAGATCAACAAAAGCTCTGTAATGGGAATCGGTATTGCAACGATCGTACGTATTTTCCTGTTCCTGGCAGTGCTTGGCGTAGTAGTAAAGGGTGTGGCTCTTGATCCTGCCAACCCGGCAGCAGATGCGTTCAGAAAGGGCGCGGGAGAGATCGGATACCGTTTCGCAGGACTTGTTCTTTTGTGTGCGGCAATCACTTCGATCATCGGTGCAGCCTATACTTCCGTATCCTTTTTAAAGACCTTCCATCCGGCTATTGAAAAGCACGAGAATGGCGTAATTATCGGTTTTATCGCAGCATCTACACTGATCATGCTGATTCTTGGAAATCCGGCAACTCTTCTTGTTGTTGCAGGCGCTCTGAACGGACTGATCCTTCCGATCACTCTGGGAATCTGTCTGATCGCATCAAAGAAAAAAGCTATTATGGGAGAAAATTATCATCATCCCACATGGCTTCTGGTACTTGGAATTATTGTAGTTATTATTTCTGCTTATCTTGGAATCACAACCTTTGTATCAAATCTGGGAAGTTTATTCTGAGCATAGTGAGAACGGGGAAAGGTGTGGTCGCAGAGGCTTACACCTTTTTCTGATATTTATGAATCAAGGAGAAAAACATGCAGAATATCAGAATTTTAACAGCAGGGGATTCTTCTATTTTGATTGAATTCGGAAAGGAGATCAGTCCGGAGATCAACAGGAAGATTTCTGCTACTATTCAGCTTATGAAGGAACAGCATATTGAGGGCGTGGTGGACATGATTCCTGCATTCTGTTCTCTTCTGATCAATTATGATCCCCGAGTGATCTCCTATGATGAGATCCGGGAAAGAATGCAGGCGCTGGTAAAGGTGGAAGTAAAAGCCGGAGAGACCTGCAAAAGGATTTTTGAGATTCCGGTATGCTATGGCGGCGAATATGGACCGGATATTGCGAACATTGCAGAGCATGCAGGTCTGACAGAGGAAGAGGTGATCCGCATTCATTCCTCAAAAGACTATCTGATCTATATGCTGGGCTTTTTGCCGGGCTTTACCTATCTGGGGGGACTGGATGAACGGCTCCATACCCCAAGACTTGCCAATCCGAGAATACGGATCAGTGCAGGCAGTGTGGGAATCGGAGGTTCTCAGACAGGTATTTATCCACTGGATTCTCCGGGAGGCTGGCAGCTTATGGGCATGACTCCGGTAAAAACCTATGATCCGGACCGGGAAGTGCCGATTCTGGTAGAAGCCGGAGATTATATCAGGTTTGTCCCGGTGGACGAGGAAGAATATCTGCGTATCAAGGATGCTGTGGAACGTGGAGAATATCAGTGCGTGATCCACGAGGAAGAGGTGTAAAATGGGAATTCGTGTATTAAAAGGCGGAATGTTGACAACAGTTCAGGATCTTGGCCGAACCGGATATCAGAGTCAGGGCTTTTCCGTGGCAGGCGTCATGGATGTGCGTTCCTTTAAAATCGCCAATCTTCTTCTGGATAATCCGGAAAACGAGGCGGTGCTGGAAATGACGCTGATCGGTCCCACACTGGAATTTACATCAGCAACCATTATTGCCATTACCGGAGGAGATTTTCAGCCTCAGGTCAATGGAGAACCGGTACCTATGTACACGGCTCTCTATATGAATAAGGGAGATATTCTGAAATTCGGAAGCGCAAGAACAGGAAGCAGAGGATATATTGCCTTTTCCAGTTATCTGGATATTCCGGTGGTTATGGGAAGCCGATGCACTAATATGAAAAGCGGAATCGGAGGCTTTAAGGGAAGGAAGCTTCAGGCGGGAGATTACATGAATTTCCGTATAAAGAGAAGATATCTTCCGTTTTTCCTTTCCAGAAAGCTGGAGCCGGAGAACTTTGATCAGGACCAGGCAGAGATCCGCGTGGTCATGGGACCTCAGGAAGAGCTTTTCAGCAGACAGGGAATCGAGACATTTCTTGGCAGCGAGTATACAGTAACCAGTGATTTTGACAGAATGGGCTGCAGACTGGAGGGCCCGTTTATCGCTCCAAAGGAAACCTCAGATATCATTTCTGACGGAATTGCTTTTGGCTCTGTGCAGGTTCCCTCTCACGGAAAACCGATCATTCTCCTTTCTGACAGACAGACAACAGGAGGATACGGAAAGATCGCCACAGTGGCGTCTGTAGATATTCCGGCAGTAGTCCAGAGAAAAACCGACCAGAAGCTCCGGTTCCGCGCAATTTCCGTGCAGGAAGCCCAGGCTCTTTACCTGAAAGAAATCGAAGAGCTGGATGCTATGAGAAAGATCATACATCAGCCCTGCAAAGAGGTTCTGGACTGCAGACTGGTTGCAAAAAGACTGAGGAAATTATTCGAATAAAGCTTTGTACGGGACAGTGCTGTGAGAACAGCAGCCTGTACCTTCAGGTATCAATAGAAAATGCAGCAGAAAAGGAGAGATACGAATGGATTTAGAAAAAATTGAAGGACTGGTAAAAATAATCGAAAATTCTTCTCTGACAGAATTTACTCTGAAAGAGGGAGATATGAAGATCACAATGAGCAAGCTGGATCATCCTCCTGTAGTGGCAGCCGGACTGCCGGTAGCAGCGGCTGTGGGCGCACCGGAGGCGGCTGTGGAAGAAGCGGATCAGGAAGATGAGAAGCTCTTTATCACTTCTCCTATAGTGGGAACCTTTTATTCAGCTCCGGCGCCGGATGCCCCGGCTTTTGTAAAGGTGGGAGATCAGGTAAAAAACGGACAGACAGTATGTATTCTGGAAGCGATGAAGCTGATGAATGAGATCCAGAGCGATTTTGACTGTGAGATCGAGGCAGTTCTTGTAAGCAATGAGCAGAAGGTAGAATACGGACAGCCTCTGTTCCGTGTAAAAAAATTATAAAAGCCGGAGGGAGGCCTGAATATTGTTTAACAAAATTTTGATTGCCAACCGGGGAGAAATTGCTGTCCGAATTATCCGCGCCTGCAGAAACTTAGGCATACGCAGTGTGGCTGTCTATTCCAAAGAGGATGCCAAAAGCCTTCATGTACAGCTGGCAGACCAGAGAATCTGTATTGGAGAGGGCCCTGCCAGAAACAGTTATCTGAATATGGACAGGATCATCCAGGCAGCCAGAAATATGGGAGCGGACGCCATTCATCCCGGATTTGGATTTTTGTCTGAAAACAGTGAATTTGTCCGCAGATGTCAGGAAAACGGGATTACCTTCATAGGTCCGGACGCAGACGTGATCGATAAAATGGGAAATAAATCTCAGGCAAGAAAAACCATGATGGAAGCCGGAGTTCCTGTAGTGCCGGGAACAAAGGAACCTGTTTATGATGCGGAAACAGGACTGAAGCTTGCCGGAGAGATCGGATATCCGGTTATGATCAAGGCATCCTCCGGAGGCGGCGGAAAAGGAATGAGAGTAGCTGCTTCAGAGGATGAATTTGAATTTCAGTTTAATGTGGCTCAGAGAGAATCGGCAAACGCTTTTGGCGACGACACCATGTATATTGAGCGGTTTGTGGAAAATCCCCGTCATGTGGAAATTCAGATCATGGCAGATAAATTCGGAAATGTTGTGGCTCTTGGAGAAAGAGACTGCTCTGTTCAGAGAAATCATCAGAAGCTGATCGAAGAATCTCCGTCTCCGGCTATCACAGAGGAAACCAGAGAAAAAATGAACCAGTATGCGGTACTGGCTGCCAAAACAGTAAACTACACCAATGCAGGAACCATTGAGTTTATTGTAAGCCCGAAGGGTGAATTCTTTTTTATGGAAATGAATACCCGGATTCAGGTAGAGCATGGCGTTACAGAAATGGTTACAGGCACGGATCTGATCATTGAGCAGATCAGAGTTGCCATGGGACTTCCGCTGAGCTTTAAACAGGAGGATGTGAAGCTGCGCGGCCACGCTATTGAATGCAGGATCAACGCAGAGATACCGGAAAAGAATTTTATGCCAAGTCCAGGTGTGGTTCAGCATCTTCATCTTCCGGCAGGAAACGGAGTGCGGGTGGATACCGGACTTTATACAGGGTACCGGATCCCCTCTGAATATGATTCCATGATCGCCAAGGTGATCGTCCATGCTCCGGACCGTGAGGCTGCTCTCCAGAAAATGCGTTCTGCGCTGGATGAGATGCTGATCGTAGGAGTGGAAACAAATCTTGATTTTCAGTATCAGATCATGAGACATCCGGTATTCTGTGAAGGAAAGGCAGATACAGGATTTATTGAAAATCTGATGCATATTAAATAGGAGTGACAGGATTTATGTACAAAGTAGATTTAAACAGTGACCTGGGAGAAAGCTTTGGCAATTATACCATTGGAAATGACGATAAGGTGATCCCTCTGATCACATCAGCCAATGTAGCCTGCGGCTATCATGCTTCTGATCCCGTTGTGATGGATAAGACTCTTGGCATGGCAAAAGAAGCCGGCATTCGTGTGGGGGCGCATCCGGGCTTTCCGGATCTGATGGGATTTGGCAGAAGGAATTTAAGCGTCAGCCCTGACGAGGCAAAGGCTTATGTCCTGTATCAGCTTGGAGCGCTGGAAGCCTTCTGCAGAGTCCATCATATGAAAATGCAGCATGTGAAGCCTCATGGAGCCCTTTACAATATGGCTGCCAAAGACTATGAGCTGTCTCTTGCAATCTGTCAGGGGATCAAAGACTTTGATCCGGAGCTTATTGTTCTGGCTCTTTCCGGCGGCGAGCTTGCCCGGGCGGCAAAAGACCTGGGACTTCGCACCGCGCTGGAGGTTTTTGCGGACCGTGCCTATGAGGAGGACGGTTCTCTTGTAAACCGCCGTAAAGAAGGCGCAATGATCACAGACGAGGAGCTTGCGGTTTCCCGTGTAGTGCGGATGGTAAAAGAGAAAAAGGTTACGGCAATTACCGGAAAGGATATTCCTATTCAGGCAGATTCTGTGTGCGTTCACGGAGACGGGGCCAAGGCCCTTGCGTTTGTGGGAAAAATCCGCAGAGCTCTGACTGATGAGGGCGTGGAGATCTGTGCCCTTGACAGGATTGTATAAATGTGAATAAAATAAGACAGAATCAGTTCAGAACTTCTGGATGGTTCTGTCTTACTTATTGTTAGAGCAAGCCGGTGGTCGTGATTCTTATTTTCCAAGAAGTTTGAACCGGACTTGTATGCTTTGTCCAAAACAGAAATTTTTATTCTGTGATAAAATCACAGAAATCTTTTCAGGAAAACAGTATACTATAGAAAAAGGCAGGTGAATGGAAATGGAACATGTAGTGATCATTGGCGCAGGTCCGGCAGGGATTTCCGCAGCTCTTTATACAGCCAGAGGAAATCTGGATCCTCTTGTGATCCACACAGGGATCGGAGCCCTTGAAAAGGCAGAAAAAATAGAAAATTATTATGGTCTGGAGAGGCCTCTTTCCGGGCAGGAGCTTTTTGACAGAGGAATTGCCCAGGCAAAGGCTCTGGGAGTCAGAGTCATGGAAACCCAGGTTCTGGGGATCAGCGGATTTGATACTTTTACAATCAGAACAACAGACGGAGACATAGAAACAGAAAGTGTGATCCTTGCTACAGGAAGTAAACGGGCAGCGTCCGCTATTCCGGGAATCAGGGAATACGAAGGAAAAGGAGTCAGCTACTGCGCTATCTGCGATGCCTTTTTTTACAGGGGAAAACAGGTTGCAGTTCTGGGAAACAGTGATTTTGCCCTTCATGAGGCAGAGCAGCTGAAAAATGTGACTCCTTCCGTGACGATTTATACCAATGGGGAAAAGCCTGAATTTTCAAGAGAACATGATATTCAGGTGAATACCATGAAAATCCAGTCAGTAGAAGGTGGGAATACTGTTTCCGGCCTTCGGATGGAACAGGATATGAGTACCCTGGAAAGTGATGGTCAGAAGGAGTCTTTTTATCCGGCTGACGGGATATTCGTAGCTCTTGGAACAGCGGGAAGTACGGAGATTGCCCGGCAGATGGGAGCTGAACTTACAGAAAAAGGAAATATCAAAGTAAATCAGGAAATGGAAACAACGATTCCGGGACTTTTTGCAGCAGGAGACTGTACAGGCGGCCTGCTTCAGGTAGCGACAGCCGTCTCAGAAGGCTGCGCGGCCGGAATCAGCGCAGGAAAATATATCCGAAGAAAATTCAAAAAATAAAGGAGCGATTGATTATGGAAATTACTTTAACATCACAGAATTTTGAAACAGAGGTACTTCAGTCAGAAAAGCCGGTTCTGGTGGATTTCTGGGCAACCTGGTGCGGCCCGTGTATGCGGCAGGCGCCTATTGTAGAAGAGATCGCAGCTGAGGGATATACAGTAGGGAAGGTGGATGTGGACCAGGAACCTGCTCTTGCCCAGCAGTTTCGGATTATGAGTATTCCCACTCTTCTGGTGTTTAAGAACGGAAAAGAAGCAAACCGTGTCGTAGGACTCACCTCCAAGAATGATCTGCTTGCTCTTCTTAATGACTGAAGCAAGCATCGGGGAGTCTGACATATGAAAATTTTGCTGGCAGCATGCAACGCAAAATACATCCACTCCAATCCGGCAGTGTATGATCTCAGAGCGTTTGCATCTGAATATAAAGAACACATACTTCTTGGGGAGTATACCATTAATCAGACAAAGGATGAGATCCTGAAGGAGATTTACAGAAGCGGCGCAGAGGTAGTTTGTTTTTCCTGCTATATCTGGAATATTTCCTTTGTCCGGGAACTGATCTTTGACCTTAAAAAAATACTTCCGGGTACGGCCTTCTGGGTCGGAGGCCCGGAGGTTTCTTTTGATGCGGAAAATTTTTTAAAGGAAATGCCTCAGGTAACAGGCGTTATGGTGGGGGAAGGAGAAGAAACCTTTCTGGAGCTTGCCCGTTATTACATAGAGAAAAAAGGGACGCTGGCAGATATCAGGGGAATTGCGTTCCGGGAAAACGGCGAGATCTTTCACAACGGATGGCGGAAAGTAATGGATTTAAGCAGAGTTCCCTTTGCCTATGAGCAGACAGAGGATTTTGCAAACAGGATCATTTATTATGAAAGCAGCAGAGGCTGTCCTTTTTCCTGCAGCTACTGCCTTTCTTCCATTGATAAAAAGCTTCGGTTCCGCAATCTGGAGCTTGTAAAAAAAGAGCTTCAGTTTTTCCTGGATAAAAAGGTTCCTCAGGTAAAGTTTGTGGACAGGACCTTTAACTGTAAACACGATCATGCAATGGAAATCTGGAAGTATATTTTGGAGCACGACAACGGAGTGACGAATTTCCACTTTGAAATATCCGCTGATCTGCTTCGTGAGGAAGAGCTGGAGCTGATGAGCAGAATGCGCCCCGGACTGATCCAGCTTGAGATTGGAGTTCAGTCCACAAATCCGGATACCATCCGCGCGATCCACAGGAACATGGATCTGAAAAAGCTGGAAGCATCTGTGGCCCGTGTAAAGAGCTTTGGAAATATCCATCAGCATCTGGATCTGATCGCCGGACTTCCCTGTGAGGATTATGAAAGCTTCCGGCGTTCCTTTGAACAGGTTTACCGCATGAAGCCAGATCAGCTTCAGCTGGGATTTCTGAAGGTGCTGAAAGGCTCTTCCATGTATCATGAGGCGCAAAAATATGAAATTCTGTACAAGGAAAAGGAGCCTTATGAGGTTCTGTCTACAGCCTGGCTTTCTTATGAGGATATTTTGAAGCTGAAAATGGTGGAAAGTATGGTGGAAGTGTATTATAATAGTGGTCAGTTCCGGAAAACGCTTTCCTGGATCGAGACGTTTTATCAGGAGATGTTTTCTTTTTATGAAAGTCTGGGAGCCTATTATGAGGAAAAAGGATATGAAGAGATCTCTCATTCCAGGCTCAGGCGCTATGAGATTCTCCTTGAATTTCTGAAAGAGAAGACACAGCTTCCTGTAAATACAGCATCTCAGTATATGGTATATGATCTTTACCTGAGAGAAAAGCTGAAAAAACGTCCGGCTTTTGCTATGGATCAGAAGCCTTATGAAGCATCTGTGAGAAATTACAGGAAAGCAAATAAAATTCCAAAAACAGCTCACATTGAAGTATTTGGTGACGGAAGCGCGGTTCTGTTTGATTATGAAGCGCGTGACCCTCTTACAAACAATGCCCGGGCAGAACAGTTTTTTTTGGAACGGAACCCGGTAAATGATATAGAAACAGAAGCGTGATCCGTAATATAAAAGAGGTGACAAATATGGGAATGTTTAATCCGAAAAAACGTAAAATAATTACAGCAGTGATCGCTGTGATCCTTGTGCTTGCCATGGTGGTTCCAAGTATCCTGTCCATTCTTGTCTGACAGAGGAAACGATACATGAAACTTGGACAGAAAGCAATGGAAGCATTAAGAGCTGAGATCACAGGTGAACTGAAGGCAGGGGATGATCTGGTTGTTGCAGGAGATATCGCCCTGTCAGGGACAGCTCTGATCACAGAAAAGGAAAAAGAAATCCTTAAAAGCTATTTTTCAGAAGGCTTTCTCTGGGATGCGCAGAGAAGCCCCTCTCTTTATGGAGCATATGATGCGGAGGTTTTTTTAGGAGACTGGGAAAATCTTACCTGTGAGCAGATGAACGGGAGAAAAAGAGCCTGTGCAGAAAAATCCTCTGTATGGGAAGCTGCACGGAATATGGGAGCAGATGCGCTTTATGTTCTGGGAACAGGCGGTGTGCTTGCCGGCCTGTGGAAAATGGCAGAGGCCGGAGAAACAGGAATTCAGGCAGATCTCCGCAAAATACCTGTGCGTCAGGAAACCATAGAAATCTGTGAGAGGTTTGATCTGAATCCTTACAGGCTTTTTTCGGAAGGGGCGCTTTTGATCGGCACGCAAAATGGGGCGGAGCTTGAGCTTTTCTGCAGACAGAAAGGAATTCCGGCGGCTGTGATCGGAAAGGCTGTAAAGGGTAATGACAGATTACTGTACAGCGGAGAAAACTGCAGATATCTGGAACGTCCTGCGGAAGATGAGCTTACAAAATTTTCCTGGGGAAGTTCCTGGAAAAATAAAGGTCTGCTTCCGGGCAAAGACAAAAACCAGAAAAGCCATAAACGGAATCAGGATAAAGGCAATACCGGAATACTTTCCGAAAAAGATAAATAAAATCAGAAAAGTCATAAATGAGAGCCATACAGAACTAAAGACATGGCATTTACGGAAACAGGAAATCAAAATATAAAACAGAACATAAATGTGACGTTTCTGTAAAGGGAGAAACAGAAGGCTGTATATGCACAATACAGACAAGGAAAATGGCAGTATATTTCCAGAAAAATACAAGGAGAAACAGATATGCTGAATATTGTACTTCACCAGCCGGAAATTCCGGCAAATACCGGAAATATCGGAAGAACCTGTGTGGCAACAGGAACCAGGCTTCATTTGATCGAGCCTCTTGGCTTCAGTCTCAGCGAAAAGGCATTAAAAAGAGCCGGAATGGATTACTGGAAGGATCTGGATGTAACTACTTATCTTGATTATGAGGATTTTCTGAACAGAAATCCGGGGGCAAAAATTTACTATGCCAGTACAAAAGCGCCTCAGACCTATGCAGATATCAGCTATGAGGAGGACTGCTTTATTATGTTTGGCAAGGAAAGCGCTGGCATACCGGAGGAAATTCTTCTTAAAAACCAGGAACATTGTGTAAGGATTCCCATGATCAACGACATCCGTTCTCTGAATCTCAGCAATTCTGTGGCAGTAATTCTTTATGAGGCTCTGAGACAGCAGAATTTCAGCCATATGCAGCTGGAGGGACAGCTTACAAAATATCACTGGAAATAAAAGAAACCAGGCAGAGCATTGTCTGAGGGGCGGTTCTGTACTGAATAAAAAGAGAAACTCTGAGATACATTCCGGGTATGGAAGCTCTCAGAGTTTTTGTTTTGCAGCAAATGATACTGGCAGCATCTCTTTAATAAAGGAATTTTTTAGATATAAGGCTGTTCTGGTCTATAAGGAGTGGTTATTTTATCTGTCATAAAAGGGTAAACAAAAGAGTAAGAGTGAATCTGCTGCAGTATGTATCGTACAGATATAAAAAATTAAATAAGTTCTGTATGCTCAACATACAGGATCAGAGCCAGAAAGAGATGAAATAGTTTTTAGAATATTTATGGATAAAAACCAAAATAAGAAAACAAAAACGCTGCGATTTATTAAAAATACACAAATTATAATTGAAAATATGTAAGAAAAATGATAATATAATTGAAATATAACTTTAATATAAAGAAAAATCTGTATGTACAGATAAAAACAAAAATTTATGAGAATATAAAACCGGAATATTCTCAGATATCAAAAAGGAGGCAGGGATATGGAGCTTGAACAGTATCGTATATATTCTGAAATGGCAAGAGGAATTCGAAAGGCCCCTCTTGTTTTGAAAAATGCGAATATTTTTTATGCACATTCAGGTGAATTTCGCAAAGGCGACGTGGCTGTTGCAGATGGACTGATTCTTGGAACAGGAAGCTACAGCGGTGAGAGGGAAACAGATCTTTCCGGAAAGTATCTCTGCCCTGGCTTTATTGACAGTCACCTTCATCTGGAATCTACTCTTGTGACTCCGGGAGAGCTGATCCGTCAGGCTGCCCAGTGCGGAACTACTACATTTATTGTGGATCCTCATGAATCTGCCAATGTGTCAGGAACAGACGGCATTGATTATATTCTGGAGCAGACAGAGGATGTTCCTGCCAATGTGTATGTGATGATGCCCTCCTGTGTGCCTGCAACCCATGTAGATGACAATGGATGCACTCTGACAGCAGGAAAAATGAAGAGCTATCTGAATAATCCGAGAATTCTGGGACTTGGAGAGGTGATGGACGCCGTTTCCGTGATCAATGGCAGTGTTTCCATGCATGAAAAACTGGGATTGTTTCAGGATCGTATCCGGGACGGACATGCGCCGTTTCTGGAAGAGGGAGAACTGGCAGCTTATGCGCTGGCGGGAATTGCAACGGATCATGAGTGCGTGGACTATGAATATGCTATGGAGGAATGCCGAAACGGTCTGCAGGTGCTGATCCGGGAAGGCAGTGCGGCGCGCAATCTGGAAGCTATTATAAATGGTATCGTAAAAAATCATACAGATACTTCAGGATTCTGCTTTTGTACAGATGATAAACACATTGAAGAGATACAGAGAGAGGGACATATTAATTACAATGTAAAACGCGCGGTACAGCTTGGACTGGCTCCGGAAAAGGCTCTTAAAATGGCAACGATCCAGGCCGCCCGGTGTTATGGACTGAAGCATCTGGGTGCCATTGCTCCTGGCTATCAGGCTGATCTGGTGGTTCTGGATAATCTCAGAGACATGAACGTGCTGGAAGTTTATCATAAAGGCATAAAAATCCAGAAAGATGAAAAAACAGAGATCCGCCCCTGCTCCCCTTATCTTAAAAATACCGTTCATTTAAATAATTTCAGTGAAAAGGATCTGAGGCTTGTACATACAGGAGAAAAAGCCCATGTACTTCAGATGGTAGAGGGACAGATCGTAACAGAAGATCTTGTGGAGGAGGTTCCTTTCAGAGAAGAAGCAGGAGAGAGGATTTTTGCCGCAGATGGCATTTATCAGAAAATTGCAGTGATTGAGCGCCATAAGAATACAGGAAAAACAGGAGTCGGCATTGTAAAAGGGTTCGGGATTACAGGAGGAGCCATCGCGTCAAGTGTTTCTCACGATTCTCACAATCTGATTGTGATCGGAGACAATGACAGAGACATGTATCTGGCTGTGCAGGAGCTTTTGCGCACCCAGGGAGGATACACGCTGGTGGAGAACGGAAAAGTTTACGATACACTGCCGCTTCCGGTTATGGGTCTGATGAGTGATGCAGGGTATGAGAATGTAAACGCACTTCTGGGAAAAATGATCCCCAGGGCATATGAAATGGGAATCAAAAAAGGATTTGATCCTTTTATCACTTTGTCCTTTATGGCGCTTCCGGTTATTCCTGAAATCCGGGTGACTCCAAGAGGAATCTATCTTGTAAAAGAGGACCGAATTCTTTCCAGTCCTTTTGAAGCATAATGTTATTACCCGGAATGGAAAGAGAAATATTTCAGGTAAATGAAAAGCACGGCAGGAGACAAATCCTATCGTGCTTTTTCCAGAGTGAAAATAAATTCTGTTCCAATGCCCTCGGTACTGATCACATTAATGTGCTGATCATGAGCATGGATGATCTCTTTTACAATAGACAGACCAAGACCGGTACCTTTCTGGTCTTTTCCTCTGGAAATATCTGTTTTATAAAAGCGTTCCCAGATTTTGGAAAGGCTTTCCTTTGGAATGCCGATTCCGTGGTCTTTGACAGAAACAAAAATCTTTTCATTTTTTTCTGTTGTCTCAATAATGATGGTTGAATGATCCGGGCTGAATTTAATGGCATTGTTCAGCAGATTATGGAGCACCTGCTGGATCTGTTCCACATCTGCCCTGACGTACAGTTCTTTTCCGGAAAGAATCAGTTCAAGGAGAATATGACGTCTGGTGCAGTCGCCCTCATAAGTGGCGGCAGCTTTTTTTATGGCCTCGTTGATATCAAAGGTCTGAATGTTCAGGAGACGTTTGTGGATATCCAGCTCATTCAGGGTGAGGAGACCTTTTGTGAGCTTTTCCAGACGGTCAGCCTCATAGGCAATGATCTTCAGGTACTTATCCTGCATTTCCACGGGGATCGTGCCGTCCATCATTGCTTCCACATAGCCTTTTATGGAGGTAAGCGGTGAGCGGAAGTCATGGGAAATATTGGAGATAAACTGTCTCTGATATTCTCCGTTCCGGTTCATTTTATCTGCCATATAGTTCAGATTGTTTGCCAGATATCCAAGCTCATCGTCTGTATAAACAGGAATTTTATAGGTAAGGTTGCCTCCGGCATATTCGGTAACTCCTTTTTTAATCTCTGTAAGCGGTTTGTGAACATACTGACGGAACACAAGCAGGATCAGGGACATCAGTATATAGACAAGCAGGAAAAGAAACTGAAGGATAAAAAGATATCGGTCTCTTTGCTGGTAAAGACTGCTCATCATATAGTGAATGGCAACATAGCCTTTGATGGTCATGTTGTCTGTAATGGGAGCGATTACGCTGAGGCGCGCATCATCCTCAAAGTACCCGTAGAAATAGCCTACCTGATAATAGGTGCTTCCCCAGATGGACGGATCAAAACCTGAAAGAGGAATGGGTTCTTCCGGAGAAATATCTTTCCGGGTACTCAGAACAACCTCTCCTCTTTCATTAATGATCCAGATGATGGTATTGGGATAGTCTGCAACCATAGTAAGCTTTTCTCGGATGCTGTCAAGGCTGGAAGCGGAAATATTATACCGGATATCCTCATTTTCTGAGATACGGTAGGCGCTCTGATAGAGATCGGCGCTGATATCTTTTTCCAGCTGAGATTCGATCATATGAGAGCCGAACAGCGTAACCAGCAGAAAACCAAAGAGTCCTACAAAAAGGTAGACCTCCAGGAATTTCCGGGAGAGCTTTTTTTTCATCTGTTTTTTACCTCAAATTTGTAGCCGATGCCCCACACAGTTGCAATGCTCCATCCGGGATTATCCTTGATTTTTTCGCGGAGCCTTTTAATGTGGACATCCACAGTTCTTGTATCACCGATATATTCATAGCCCCAGATATGGTCAAGAAGCTGTTCTCTTGTAAATACCTGATTGGGAGATGAAGCCAGGAAATAAAGCAGCTCCAGCTCCTTGGGGGGCATGTCTACCTGTTTTCCCATATAGGTGACCGAGTAGTTGGTAAGATTGATGGTAAGGTCAGGATAGGACACTGATTTTTCTCCGGAAGGGGCAGCCGGTTGTCTGACCTTAAAGCGGCGGAGCACAGCGCGGACACGGGCCACCAGTTCTTTTGCATCAAAGGGTTTGATAATGTAATCATCTGCTCCAAGTTCAAGCCCCAGAACCTTGTCAAAAGTTTCGCCCTTTGCAGAGAGCATGATAATGGGAACATCCGAGGTATGACGGAGCTCTCTGCACACCTGATATCCGTCGATTCCGGGCAGCATCAGATCAAGGAGCAGAAGATCCGGATGAAAAGAGTCAAATTCTTTCAGCGCCTGTTCCCCGTCATTTACGATTTTTGTCTCAAAGCATTCCTTTGTAAGATACAGAGAAATCAGTTCTGCAATGTTGTTATCATCATCAACGATAAGAATTTTCTGTTTGGATGTCATTAGGAAATCCTCCCTCTGTTATTTAAAATCTACAATAGTCACACCTGCATCGCCCTCGCCGAATTCGCCCAGACGGAAAGAAGAAACATGCTTCTGGCGGCGCAGATAATCATGGATTCCTTTTCTCAGAGCTCCGGTTCCTTTTCCATGGACAACACGGACGCTTTTCAGGTGGGCAATATAGGCGTCGTCCAGATATTTATCAAGCTCGGCAATGGCTTCGTCTACTGTGCGGCCGAGAAGATTGATTTCTGTGGAAACACTGGCAGACTTGGACATACGTATTTTTCCGGCTCCTGTTTTCTGAAGAGAAGGGGTGGTGATCACCGGTTCATCCACAAGCTCCAGATCAGAGAGATGTACTTTGGAACGGATAATTCCCATCTGCACAAAAAGGAAACCTTTGGAATCCGGACGGCTTCCCACAGTTCCTTTCAGGTTCATACTGAGAACCTTAACAGAGTCTCCAGGACGGATATCTTTGGCCGTAAGCTGCTTTTTAGGCTTCTTTGTTTCCTGTCTGTCAGACATATTTTTTTCTGCTTTGTTCATCCGTTTGCGGAGTTCCTGGCGCTCTCTTTCCACAGCCGAGGTATCCACATTATTTTTCTGGAATTTATGGAACAGTTTCATGGTCTGGTCAGCATATTCTTTTGCTTCCTCCAGAACCTTGTGAGCCTCTTCATTTGCCTGGCGGAGAATACGGTCCCGCTGGGCATCCAGTTTTTCCTGGCGGGATTCCAGCTGTGCTTTGAGAGTTTTGATCTCCTCTTTATAACGGGCGATCTCCAGTCTTTCATTTTCAATGGTAACGCGGTTTTCTTCCAGAGAAGAAAGAACATCCTCAAAGGATTCATCCTGTTCGCTGATCTGTTCCTTAGCTCTTTCAATGATCTGATCGGAAAGTCCAAGTTTGGAAGAGATGGCAAAGGCATTACTTTTTCCGGGAATACCGATCAGAAGGCGGTAGGTAGGACGCAGGGTTTCTACGCTGAACTCACAGCAGGCATTTTCCACACCCGGTGTAGAAAGAGCGTATACCTTAAGCTCGCTGTAATGGGTGGTTGCCATGGTCCTTATGCCTTTATCATGAAGATAGGAAAGGATGGAAATGGCAAGAGCAGCGCCCTCCGTAGGATCGGTTCCTGCGCCCAGCTCGTCAAAAAGAACAAGAGAACGGGAATTTGCTTTTTCCAGGAAGGACACAATATTAGTCATATGAGAGGAAAAAGTACTCAGAGACTGTTCAATGCTCTGCTCATCCCCGATATCTGCATAAATCTCATGAAAAATAGCCAGCTCACTGCGGTCAAGAGCCGGAATGTGAAGTCCTGCCTGTCCCATAAGAGTAAGCAGACCAACGGTTTTCAGAGAAACTGTTTTTCCGCCAGTATTAGGACCTGTGATAATCAGAAGGTCAAAATCATCTCCCAGACGGATGTCAATGGGAACCACTTTCTTTTTGGGAATCAGGGGATGGCGGGCTTTTTTCAGAAGAACACGGCCTTCCTCATTAAAAACAGGTTCGCTTCCGTTCATATCCATGGCAAGACCGGCTCTGGCAAAAATAAAGTCAAGCTGTACCATCAGCTCCAGATTCAGGGCAATGGCTTCCCGTTCTTCTGCAATCTGTTCACTTAAACCGGCAAGAATGATTTCAATTTCTTTTTGTTCCTGGAGTTCAAGCTCCCGCATGTTATTATTCAGCTTTACCACAGCCATAGGCTCAATAAACAGAGTGGAACCGGTGGAAGACTGATCGTGGATCATGCCCGGAACCTGTCCTTTGTATTCAGCTTTGACAGGAATACAGTACCGGCCGTTTCTCATGGTGATCACAGAATCCTGAAGATAGGTACGGGCGTTTCCGTTTACCAGTCCGGAAAGCTGCGTATGGATCCTGTCATTGGTTACCTTCATATTTCTTCGTACCTGGCGCAGCGCAGGACTTGCGTCATCACTGATCTCATCTTCAGAGAGAATGCATCTTCTGATCTCTGAAGACAGAGGGGTCAGAGGAGCAAGCTGTTCAAACATACTGTCAAGAGAATCAGAGGGAAGGTCGCTCCGGTCGCCCCGGGAATAGGATTTTACTCTGGAAGTGTTTTCCAGAAGCGCGCAGACAGAAAGAATTTCCATAATACCCAGAGAACTTCCGATCTCCAGTCGTTTCAGTGAGCCGCGGATATCCTTTACGCTTCCAAAAGAGACGGAACCCTTCTGAAAAAGACGGGTCAGGGCATCTTTTGTCTGAGTCTGCATGAGGCGGATCTTATTTATATCAGTAGAAGGCTGAAGCTTCCGGCACAGCTCTTTTCCCATAGGAGAGGAAGCCTTTTCTATAAGCCGTTCTATAATTTTTGGATACTCAAGTGAAGATAATGCTTTTTGATTCATAACTTTTTTCGCTGCCAGAAGCAGCATCTCCTGTAAATTCTGATAGTATTTAGTCTTTTATCATAACAGATTCTGATGTTTTTTTCCAGATGAAACACAGAATCAGAAAGAAAATTCTTCTACAATCTTATCATACATGATTTATTTCATAATGAAAAGGAAAAAGTATATTTTTGTTAATAAAAAGTTCATAAATTTTTGCTAAAATACACCTAAATTATCTGGTTTATGGGAGAATGGTTATGGTTGATAAAAAGGATCAGGACTATCCATTTATAAAAGAGACAATAAAAGAACGGCCCATAGATAAAAAGACAGTGCTCCGCAGGCTGGCAATGGCTGCATTCTGTGGAATTGTATTCGGAATTTGTGCAGTTGTAACGGTAATGGCTTTTGTGCCCAATATTTTCAGACAGTTTGAAAAAGAAGCGAAAAAACCGGAGACGGTACAGTTATCACCGCCTGCCGGCTCAGAATTCGCCAGAGGAACGGATACACAGACAGCGGAAAGTGTTCAGCCGGAAGAGGAGGAAGATGCAGATTCAGCAGACCATTTGAAAAATGTGTATAAAACCATCTGGGACATTGCAGAGGAACCGCGCAAGGCTCTGGTTCAGGTGACCGGACTTACGGACACAGAGGATTTACTGAATGATTCCCTCCTCACTTATGGGGATGAAGAAGGTATTGTTTTTCTGAAAAACAAAGATGCGTTTTATATTCTGATTACATCGGATGAGCTGGAAAAAGCGGAGAAATTCAAAATTACATTTTCTAATGGAGTGATGGCAGAGGGAACTCTGTGCGGAGCAGATCCCCGGACAAAGCTGGTAGTCGTCAGGGTTCCGGTAAAAAATGTAGAAGAGGAATACAGGGATGAGATTACTGCAGTGACTCTGGCTCCGCAGGACGACCGTCAGCAGACGGAGCCGGTGATTGCGATCGGAAGTCCAAATGGAGATACCAATTCCCTTATTTACGGAAATATTACCTCCATTTCCGGAAAGCTTACTATCCCGGATGCAGAATATACACTGATCACAACGAATATGGCTGCCGGTAATGACGGAGGCGGTGTGCTTCTGGATATGGACGGAAAGATGATCGGTATTATTCTGGATCATGAGGAAGAAAAAAGCTGCGTGATCCGTGCTGTATCGGTGGCGCAGCTTGGAACTCTTCTGGAAAAGCTTTCCAACGGAGAACCCATCTGCTATGCAGGACTGATCGGGACAACGATTTCTCAAATACAGTCTGAGAGCAGAGATATTCCGGGAGGGGTTTATATTGACCGGGTAGAAAGTAATTCCCCGGCTATGGTTGCAGGCGTTCAGAGCGGAGATATTCTTCACCGGATTAACGGAGAAGAAATTACCACAATGCGGGAATACAGTATCCGGCTTCAGAGTATGAAACCGGGACAGCAGGCAGAACTTACAGTATATCGCAAAAATCCATCAGGAGAATATGTGGACGTAGAATTAGATGTACTGATAAAACAAAAATAGAGAGGCAGAAAAAGAAATGCGTTTTATTAATGAATTACACGAAGGCGACAGAATCAGCGGAATTTATCTGTGTAAACAGAAACAGTCAGCGGTGACCAAAAACGGGAAACCTTATGACAGCATTATTTTACAGGATAAGACAGGAGTGCTGGACGGAAAGATCTGGGATCCAAACTCATTGGGAATTGATGAATTTGATGCACTGGACTACATAGATGTAATGGGCGATGTGACAAGCTTTGCAGGAGCCATGCAGGTAAATATCAAGCGTGTGCGCAAAGCCGGAGAGGGAGAATATGATCCGACAGATTACCTTCCTGTCAGCGAAAACAGTGCAGACGATATGTATCGTCAGCTTTGCGATATGATCAGCACAGTAAAAAATCCATATCTGAACACAATTCTCAGGAAACTGTTTGTGGAAGATCAGGAGTTTATCAAAGCTTTCCAGGGACATTCTGCAGCCAAAACAGTTCACCATGGATTTATCGGAGGACTTATGGAGCATACGTTAAGCGTGGCAAGGCTCTGTGATTATATGGCAGGCGCTTATCCTCTTCTGAAAAGAGATCTTCTGATCACAGCGGCGCTGCTGCATGATATTGGAAAAACAAAAGAACTTTCTGCTTTTCCTCAGAACGATTATACAGACGAAGGACAGCTTCTGGGGCACATTATCATCGGCTCTCAGATGATTCATGATCTGGCAAAGGAAATTCCGGATTTTCCGGAAGTGCTGGAAAATGAACTGATCCACTGTATTCTCGCACATCACGGGGAACTGGAGTATGGATCTCCGAAAAAACCTGCGCTTGCAGAGGCAGTTGCTCTGAACCTGGCGGATAATACAGATGCCAGAATGGAGACACTGACTGAGATTTTTGCAGCAGATAAAGGAAAAAAAGACTGGCTTGGATATAACAGACTTTTTGAGTCAAATTTAAGAAGAACAGGAGAAGTGTGATCCTCATGGAATATCGTAAAAATGATATGGTTACGTTAGATATTGTGGATTGCGGTACAAATGGTGAAGGCATCGGCAAAGCTGATGGCTTCACTGTTTTTGTAAAGGACGCAGTCATTGGAGACAGAGTTACAGCCAAGATCATGAAAGCAAAAAAGAACTATGGGTATGGCAGACTTATGGAAATCCTGACGCCTTCTCCTGACCGTGCGGAGCCGGTATGTCCTTCTGCCCGTCAGTGCGGCGGATGCCAGCTTCAGGCGCTTTCCTATGAAAAACAGCTGGAATTTAAAGCTGACAAGGTTCGCGGGCATCTGGAACGGATCGGCGGCTTTGCCAATCTGCCCATGGAACCCATTATCGGTATGAAGGACCCGTTCCATTACCGCAACAAAGCACAGTTTCCGGTAGGACGGAACAGGGATGGAAAAATCGTAACAGGATTCTATGCAGGACGCACCCACAGCATTATCGAAAACAGGGACTGTGTCCTTGGCGTTCCGCAGAACAGAGAGATCCTGGACCGTGTAATTGACTATATGGAAACCTATGATATCTCCCCGTACGATGAGGTTACCGGAAAAGGCCTGATTCGCCATATTTTTACCCGTTACGGTTACCATACAGGAGAGATCATGGTCTGTATTGTTGCCAATGGCAGCAGGCTTCCGCATCAGCAGGAGCTGGTGAAAGCTCTGAGAGAAATCCCGGGTATGACCAGCATTACTCTGAATATTAATAAAAATCGTAATAATGTAATCCTGGGAGAAAAAATTCAGGTTCTCTGGGGACAGGAATATATTACAGATAAAATCGGAGATATTTCTTATCAGATTTCTCCATTGTCTTTTTATCAGGTAAATCCACAGCAGACATGGGAACTGTATTCCAAGGCTCTGGAATACGCAGATCTTCACGGAGAGGAAACAGTGTGGGATCTTTACTGCGGCATTGGAACCATCTCTCTTTTCCTTGCCCAGAAAGCAAAATTTGTCCGCGGCGTGGAAATTGTTCCTGCCGCTATTGAAGATGCCCGCCGCAATGCACGGCTGAATGGTATAAAGAATGCAGAATTCTATGTAGGAAAAGCTGAAGAAGTCCTTCCGGATTACTATGCAGATTATGCTGCCCGCCATCCGGGCGAAAACGCCCGGGCCGATGTGATCGTTGTAGATCCCCCGAGAAAAGGCTGTGACGAGGTACTGCTTGACACGATCGTAGAAATGCAGCCGGACAGAGTTGTGTATGTAAGCTGCGATTCCGCAACCCTGGCAAGGGATCTGAAATACCTGTGCCAGAGAGGATATCAGGTGGAGAAGGTATGCCCGGTGGATATGTTCCCCATGACGGTGCATGTGGAGACGGTATGCAAATTAGTGCGGAAATAGGCGGTTTTGTAGGCTTTCAGGTATGAAGTTCAGTCTATTTGCCACCCTTTTGCCACCCAAAAAAATGAAATGAACAAAAAATGAAGAAAAGCGGTTGAACACTCTGAACTAAATCGGAATGTCCAACCGCTTTTTTTATGCCTGTAAAGATTTTTCGAATATATCAACAGCTGCCTGTTGCATCACATCTGTGTTAAAAGTATAGGTCTGTAAAGTGGTTTTGATGTCTTTATGCCCCAACCGTTCCATAACTGTTTTGGGATTTACGCCACCTTCTGCAAGAATGGTGCCGTGAGTATGCCGCAGACAGTGGGAGTGGAAATATTCATTTCCCATTTCGTGGTGTATAACCCTGGCGCAATACTTAAATGATTCTGGCGTCAGAAGTTCTCCGTTGTCCTTTACACAAAGAGGCATAATCTCTTTGTACGCTGCGGCGATATCCGCTCTGAGCTGCAGAAGAGAATTGTCCGGCAGCAGGTAAGTTTTTATAAACTTGTTGCCATATTTCATTTGATTTATTTTTCTTTGCTTTATGGCATTCTTAAGTTCGGACTCTAAAGTATATCCAATTTTTACAGTACGGTAAGAATCATATTTAGGTGGTTTAATGAACCAGATTTTATCTATTTTGACTAATTGACCTTTGATATGAAGCTCATGCCTTTCAAAATCTACATTTTCATTCAGATCAATAGCAAAGGTTTCGCTGATCCGCGTCCCCACATTATAAGGAACTACTAACGAAAGATGAAAACCATTGGATGCTGGAAAACGTTTCAAAATACGAGCAAATTCTTCTTTGGGACAGACGTATTCTGTATGTGCCTTTGAGTTTACATCTATTGGCATTTTTCCAATCTTAACTGGAATGCAGGGATTAGACTGAATATATTTTAGCGGTAGAATTGCATAATTTAATGCACCTTGCAGACAGGTCAGGGTATTTTTAATCATACTTTTGGAAAATCCTTTTGTCTTCATGTTATCTACCCACTGTTGGATTTTATCGGGAGCGTACTGGAAACTGCTTAATTTGTAAATACCAAAAGCAGGTTTCAGATGCAGTCTGATCTTGGATTCGTATTCCCGGTAAGTGTTATAGCTGTATCCATGATCAATATTTTTTCGGATCGCATTTTCTAACCAGTAATCAAGATAATCTGCCACACTGATTTCTTTGGGAGAGAATGTCCTTCCGGTATTATTGTATTCTGCTATGGCAGCGGCCCTTGCGTCCAATGCTGCCTTTTGGGTATGAAAGCCGCCCTTTTCAATTTTCTTTCTTTCGCCGTTTATCTTTGCAGTATCAAAGTAATATGACCAGGTTTTACCACGTTTTCTTACACCTTCTGCCATAAAAAATCATCCTCCTTTGATTTGTGCCGGTGCAATGGCCGGATTTTAGGTACAAAAATAACAGCCATCGAAAACATGTTCCGATTGCGAAGGCTGCCCGAAGATGATACAATATTTTTGGATTGTGGTATCATTCTTCGGAAGATACTGGCCGCTCCTGTTGGCGCAGGGGCGGTTTTTACATGATTGACATTTTTGTATATTTTGCTATAATATACTTAACAGGAGAGCCGGAAGGGAACCGCTACTTCCCCGCCCCGGCGATTAAGTTTTAAACTATTAAAATAGCTCGTCGACTTTTCCAGGGTCAGGACGGGCTATTTTTTATGGGTAAGATTCAGAATTGCAACGATTAATAAAGCAACGCTTATAATCAGGCTTAATTCCTCATATGTACTCATTGGCACCACCTCCGACAGGCTCGGAACGGGTGCAGCTCGTCCCCCGGCTCCCCGGGTAAATATATTATATTTTTAAGATGTTCCCCGGCCGGAGCCGGGGGATGATTAACAGAAATAATGGATTTCTCCAAAATAATCCATCCATTTAGAAATAACATCTTCGCTTCTTGCTTCAATCATACGCATAATATTTCTTAAAGTACGAGATGGAATACGAGAGTTGTTATTACACAAAAGACATTTTCCGGTACTGGTAATCCATATTTTAGTAGAATTAGCAGTAGGAGAACCTTTGGCAATATGAACATGTATGGGTTCTAAAGGCTTGCTTTCATTTGTCCAGAAATAAATCCAGTATTCCCCCATTCTAAAGATTTGCGGCATTATCAAATCCTCCCTCTTGAGAAAACTCCATAATCAGGTGAGCTGTTGAGCGAATAACTTCTTCAAAATACTGAATTTTTTCATCAGAAAAGTGATAAATGTCTTCCCAGGTATATTCTGGGAGCCAACAGGTAGCATGTCGAAAACAGTATTTTTCGTCAGGTGTTTCAATATAAACCTTTACACGGCCATCACATTTCATCTCGGAATGTGTAATTTCCGTATTATCATTTAAGGTTAAAAATGGGTACATCATAAGGGTGTTAGCTCCTTTCCAGAATTAAATTATTAAAATTACAAGATGGGCGGCGTATCCATCATCTCAGGTACTCTTTTGAGTGTGTCGGGAGCCTTTCCGACCTTTGTAGTTTATTTTGGTATATCAGCGTTTAGTTGGAAGTAATTATGCTATTGCAAAAATTGTAAATCACATCGGGATACGGATATTTGGAGTTAATACTTTGCTCTATTGCTAAACGTAAAGTTTCTAAAAGAGCTTGATTTTGTGGAGAGGAAATATTCCCGAGCTGAATTTCTGATAGAGAAAGATTCCTATCAGGACGAATGTACACATTGAGAATACCATCTACATCAGTAGAAGGATGAAAAATTTCGAGCAGCAAAATCTCTCCGTTTTGGTGCGAAAGGTAATAAGATCCAATTATCTTTACTGCATTAGTAAATAAATCTATACTTGAATAAGTATAAGATAATTCCTTTGTAAGATTAGATAAGTTAGCATGGACATTTAGAGGATGCCAAGTTAGCTTGTTTTCTTGAGTTTTAACAATTAGATTGTTTATGAAATTATGCATATGTTCCTCCATCATATTAAGTATTCCTCCTTTTCAATTATATTAGTTGCTTTAATGATTATATCAAGACATTCTGAAATATCTGGATCTGATAAATGAGTAGCACAAAGGTTTTTTTGACGTTTATATAAATTTTTGATTTCGGAGGTATCTTCTGGAGAGAAAACCGTAGGAAATTTTAGGAGTTTTCCGATAGTTACCAATACATCTTGCAATGATCTGGAACTTACAGAATTAGCCCGAGTAATGGATGAAATATATTTATGTAGAGTATTATTTACATCCGTAATAACTTTTGCATAATTGACCTTAATAACTGCTTTTTCTTGAGCTTCTTTAAGTTGTTTTTGAATATCTTGAGCCTTTTGGTCAACGTTTCTGGTAAGATAAATAGAATAACATCCAATTAATAAAGAAAGCATTCCTAAGATATTTCCTAAACAAGTGCTATTTAATAGTTCTTTCATTATTTTTCTCCTGTGAAAGCTAAAATTTTGCGCGTAATTCTACTACTTTTCCGATGATACGAACTGGTTTTTCTTCAATTTCTTTATTCGAAAAATACATTGGCTCATAAGCTGGATTGGTTGAGACTAGGCCTATACCTTCCTGATATTTTTTTAGTCTCTTGCAAGTAGCATCATCACCATTAACCATGGCAATAACAATATCTCCGGATTCAGCATCATCCTGCTTGCGGACAATTACAACATCGCCTTTACTGAATTTGGGTTCCATGCTATCACCATTTATTTGCAACCCAAAAAATTCACCGGTTTTTGCCATTTCTTCTGAAATTTCTTCTGTATCTATAATATCCTCTATGGCTTCCAGTGGAATACCGGCAGCTACACGGCCAAGAACGTTGATAACGACGCCGCGTTTTTTCGGATTAGCTGGAGAAGATTCATTTAGCAAGTCAGAGCGTTCGATAGAAAAGAATGTGCAAATCATATCAATTTTTGACATGCGTGGCATTTTTAGTCCCTTGCACCAATTTGAAACTGTAGCTTGAGAAACCTGCATGTATTCAGCTAATTCCAATTGTGTTTTATTATTAAGCTCTAGGTATTTGGTAATGTTATTTGCGATAATTGAATTTATCTCTTTTTCGTTCACTTAATCACCTCGCCTTTCATACCTATATAATACATTAAAAGTTATAAAAAATCAACTAAAAATAAAAAAATATAACTTTTGGTATTGACATTAACTTAAAGTTATATTAAAATGGGGTCATAATAAAAAGAAAGGAGCGGAGAAAATAATTGAATGATTTTAAAATCACTTTGGCGGCAGCCAGAGTGAATGCAGGAATGACACAAGAAGAGGTTGCGAAAGAAATGCATGTGTCAAAAAACACAATAGTAAACTGGGAAAATGGAAAAGTTGAAATGAAGCCAGCACAATTTAAAATGTTCTGTTTTGTTGTCAAAGCCCCAGAAAATTGTATTATTTTACCTAAAATATAACTTAAAGTTATAAATAGGAAAAGCGAGGTGAGAAGCATGATGATAGGAATTAGCACTGGATTCGGCCTTGTAGCATTGTTGATGACAATTTTTAAATTAAAGTCAAGAATAAAATATCTGGAAGATACTATGTGGGGAATGCAAATTTATATTGCAGAGCATACAGGTAACACCATGGATGAAAAAAAGTTAGATTGGTATCGTGAATACTGGAAAAGAAAATAAACCAGAGAAAACATTGAAGTACTTATTGACAACCCAGGAGTGAAAGGAGAGTGAGGGAATGAAGAAATTTGATGTATTAAAAGCTATTACTGATGAAGAAAAGTTTTCTGATATGGTATTCGGTTTAATCGAAGTAAAGAAAACTCCTGAAGCAGTGGCAGAACTTCTGAAAGAGGAAATGCCAGAAAAAGAGCTACTCCATTTAAAGGAAGCAGCTCTTAATGGTTATCCATTATTTCTCTCTGGCATACAGTAAGCACATCCGTTTCTTCTAAGGTCAAGCATAGAAGAAAAAACTACAGCTTCCTCATAGGAACTGCAATTAAAGATATGCTCAGGTTTTATATCATTTATACGGCAATGTGATGTTTCGCGGTCTAAATCATGGATTTCACCAGTGTTTTTGTTAAGTACATAACGTTTACCGTTAAATGGTGATGTGTATCTGCGCATACATACTTTTCCTTTCTTTATACTCGGTGCTACAACACCTGTAATTCAAGAATAGGAGAAACAACAGTAGAAGTCAATAACTTCTGGAAGAAAGAGAGGTGAATTTTCGATGTTATTCAGCGAAAAACTAAAACATGCTATGCAGGACTTGCATCTGAACCAGATTCAAATAGTGGGGCTGACTGGTAAAAGCAAAGGATCAATCAGTCAGTATATTTCCGGGAAACAAGTTCCATCAGAAGCCACTCAGCGTGATATTGCGATATCTCTTGGACTTGAAGAAAACTATTTTTCCAAAAAGGGAGAAGACATTGTTGTATTTCCGAAAAAGGAAGTGAGAAACGGCATAATCCAGAAACTGGAGGTAACAGAGGCAGCTAAAATTCTTGGAATGACTCACACTACGGTTCGGAAAGGTTTGCAACAAGGAGTATTTCCATGGGGGTATGCGATTCATACCTCGGAGAATAGATGGGTTTATTTTATCAATGCAAAACGATTTGCTGAAATCGAACGAATTATAAATTGAGGAGGACAAGCCATGCAGAGAAAACACTTAGTAGCGGCGTATATTGCTGCATTTGAAATGATACTGTCCTGGGATGAGTGGGATGGAATAATCGAGATGATTATGGCAGCGTTGATGTTTTGGGGCCTGAACTGGCTCATGCTGATCAACATGGAAGGAGATAAAAATGAGGAAATATAACCCGGAAATTCATACCCCCCGCACCGGATGGGATGCAATCTCTCTTGAAATGGCACGAGAGGAAGGGAAAGAGCTTTTTGTAGATGAAAACGGAGAGGTCTGGACGGCAGATAAAAAGCACTTTGCCGGGAAGATCCGGAAAGAGGAACCGGTATGCTGAGAATTATCAAAGAGAACAGACGGCTCCGGAAAGAAAATACGGATATGCGTAAGGTTATCGAGGAAGCCTTGCAGGATTTGCTGGATCCAGAGTGCCCTCCGAGTGTCCGGATCTTATCAACCAGTATCCGGTTGGAGAGAGCATTGGAAAAGGATCCCACTGAGGTTAGCAGCTCAGGAGGATCCAAGTAATAGTTTATCACAGCCTTATTGTAAGGCAGAATGAGAGGAAAAGCAAGTATGAGCATGAAAATTAATCAGCCTGATAAAGAAAGTCAGATCAGAGAGCTGCTTAATTTAACAATGAGGGTTGCAAACGAAACAAACAGGCATGTGAACTTCGAATTTACAGCCGCAGGATCAAAGAGTTACTTGTGTTTGTATGTTATTTCTCCGAGTGGAGAGATAGAAAAGCATTTTATAGTACATTTGACATCAGGCTATGAGTACGAGAAAACACGTGGGTTCAGTCAGGCTAAAAAGGCGCTGGGAGAAATATTGGAGGGATAGTCTCATGATTCTTGAGGAACTTAAATTACTTCCAAAATGGGATATGGTTCTTGCGGTAAATATATTGCTGGATGAATTGAAAAAGAGAGAGTGTCCGATTCTTGATTATGAAAATCCGGATATGGCTCTTAGCCATTTGGAATATCATGCAGCAGAATCAACTGTAGCAGGTGGAATAAATATGTCTGGTCAAGGGGATCGGACGGATAACCTGTATTGTTTCTTCAAGGAGGTATGATTATGGAGGATCGTATTCATGAGGTAATCAGTTTGATTGATACGCAGCTTGCTGTCAATCCTGATAATCCTATCGAGGAATCCTACAAATCTCGAACCTTGGCAAGTTATGTACAGGCTTTAAATGGGCTTCTGACAGCCCAGAAATTATATAAGGAGAAAGACATTGATGAGTAAATTTGAGATACATATTCCGGCTAAGAAAAAAGTCTTTGCAAATCCGGATGATCGGCCGGTGATTCGGATTTCTCCAAGCGCCTATAATGCGCTGATAGAAATTGGAAACGAATCTACAGCATCCATTAAAGATATTGCCAGTCTGCTGATTTTAGAAGCGGCAAAACATGTTGTATATGACAAGGAGGAATAGAAGTGGCAATCCCAGTATTGATTATTGGAAAATCTGGCTCCGGAAAGAGCACAAGTCTCCGGAACTGTCAGGATGGAAGTTTTAATTTAATCCGTGTATTGAACAAACCTCTGCCATTTAAGGGGAAGGTTCCTGGCTGGTATACAGACGATTATCAGCAGGTAATGAAGTGTCTTGTATCGTCCAAGGCAGAATCTATTGTAATTGACGATGCAGGGTATCTGATTACAAACCACTTTATGAGAGGACACGCATCTGCCGGAAAAGGAAATGCTGTATTTTCTCTTTACAACGACATCGGAGATTATTTCTGGCAGCTGATTCAGTTTGTTGTAAAGCTTCCGGAAAACAAAATCGTGTATTTCATGATGCATGAAGAAAAAGACGATTCTGGAGAAGTGAAGCCAAAGACCATCGGTAAGCTTCTGGATGAGAAAGTCTGTATTGAAGGTATGTTTACGATCGTTCTCCGCTGTATTGAGGAGAGTGGAAAGCACCTTTTTATTACACAGACCCATGGAGGGGCTGTCAGTAAAAGCCCAATGGGAATGTTTGATGAATTAACTATTGATAATGATCTGAAAATTGTGGATCAGAGAATTAGAGAATATTACGAAATTGGAGGAAACGCAGATGCAGAAACCAACTAATTACGATACAACAAGGGCAGCAGGAGAATTTGAGCCGATTAATCTTGGTGGACACAGAATGGTGATCAAACAGGTGTCTGAAAGAAAAACACAAAATGACCAGGATATGCTTGTTATCCTGTTTGATTTTGCAGAGGGTGATGAACAGGCAGGGTATTTTATGAAACAGTTCGAGAATGACATCAGGCCGGATAAGAAATACCCGAATGCAGGAACAAATTATATGGTGATTGATGAAAGTGTAGATTATGGTGTCCGTAATCTGAAAACCTTTATAACCTGCGTAGAAAAGTCCAATCCTGGTTTTGCTGTTAAATGGGGAGATAATTTCGGACAGCAATTTAAAGGCAAGTTGATCGGCGGGATCTTCCGGGTAGAAAAAGACTGGTATAACGGCAAGGAAGTGAAGCACAGGAAACTTGCATGGTTCCGCAGCATTGAAGGGATTAAGGATGCAGATATTCCGGAGGAACGTACAACCAGGGCCTATGACGATCATCTGAAAGAGGAGGCTATTATGGGCGCGAATCCATCCGGTACAGATTTTATGAACATTCCGGACAGTATGCAGGAAGAGCTGCCATTTAATTGATTGGAAGTGATCTGAATGGTAATACAGGTTGATACACGGGAACATAAAAAAGAATGGGAACGGATCCGGCAGCAATTCGAATATCTTGAAGTGCGGTATTTTCGCTCAAAGCTGTATTGTGGGGATTACCAGTCGCTTGATAATGCAAAGCTCTGTATTGATCGGAAGAAAGATCTTCAGGAATTATGTGGGAATGTCTGTCAGCAGCATGAGCGTTTTAAATCAGAACTGATCAGAGCGCGCGAGGCAGGTATACAGCTGATCGTTCTTATTGAGCATGGTCCAGATATTAGAACCATTGGAGATGTGTATTTTTGGGAAAATCCCAGAAAGCACCGTGTTGTCTGGCGCACAGTAGATGGAAAAAAAGTGAAATCTGTAATATCTGATAAAGCGGTAGATGGGTGCCAGCTGTATAAATCCCTTTGCACGATACGAGATAAATATGGTGTCCGATTTGAGTTCTGTACAAAAGAAGAAACCGGGCGGCGGATCATGGAGCTGTTGTCATGACGAAGGATGAAATAAAACAATCTGTGACAATGCAGGAGATCCTTTCCAGATATGGGATCAAGCAGAACAGGGTAGGCTTTATATGCTGTCCGTTCCACAGAGAAAGGACTGCTTCCTGCAAGATATATGAGGATTCTTTCTATTGCTTTGGATGCGGGATAGGCGGAGATATATTTGATTTTATCATGCGGTATGAATCTGTTCCGTTTAGTACAGCATTTATTGAGCTAGGCGGCACATATATCTCAAGAAAAGGTAAGAGCCGGGAACAGATCAGGCATGAAGTACGGGACATCAAAGCAAAAAAATACAATCTTGATCAGGATCTGAATGAACTTAAACAGGCAGAAAAAAATATATTGATGTGCGAAACAGCACTCAATACATATCCGCCCGGCTCAGAAGAATGGTATATGTGTCAATTTGAGCTTGAAAAGGAAAAAAGTAGATATGAGATATTATCTGCTAAGACAGGAGGTGAAACCCATTCTTGAAAATATTGAAGATCTACAGCATGAGGATTTTATGAAAAAGGAACTGTATGAAGAACTTTTTTCAATCAAAAGTAAGATCGATCGGTCAGAAGCAAAATTCAGGCTTCTGGATCGTTCTAAAGCTGTACAGTCAAAGAAGATTGCAGACGAATTTATTAATGAATTTCAAAAAGCTGAGCGTGAAAAAGAAAAAGAGCAGCGGGAAAGCAGATCGATGGTTATCGTTGATAATATCACAAATTTTTTTCCGGACAGCGTAGAAAAATCATATCCTCAGATGGCATGCGGGAGCTGGATTGCCACAGAAAACGGAATCTTTTCTTCGGAGACATCTAAGGCAAAAGATTTGGTGTGTCACCATCCGATTATGCCGGTGCGTCGGCTGAAGAATATAGAGACTGGGGAAGAACAGATAACGATCGCCTTCAAGCGGGACGGCTATTGGACAGAGATCACTGTCCCCAAAATTGAGGTTGTCACTTCCAGGGCCATTACGAATCTTGCAAGGTTTGGTGTACAGGTTAATTCAGAAAATGCAAGGCTTCTTGTGAAGTATCTTGCAGATCTGGAAATGTGGAATGCGGACATGATCGACATACAACACTCTACAAGCAAATTGGGGTGGCACGGAAATGTATTTGTCCCTTATGATCTCTCGATTGTTTTTGACGGCGAATATCGCTTCAGAACACTATTCCAGAGTATACAGGAGCAAGGTGAATATTTTAAATGGGTTACACTTGCTAAACAGGTTCGATCCTGCGGACGCTTAGAACCGCGTATTGCACTTGCGGCATCATTTGCGAGTGTTCTGATACAGCCGCTTGATGCGCTTCCCTTTATTGTTGATTTCTATGGACAGACCGGAGGCGGAAAGACTGTGACGATCAATATCGCGGCATCTGTCTGGGGAAATCCTGCCCCGGGAGCTTATGTAGGGAATTTCCGATCCACAGACACCAGTCTTGAGACTAGGGCAGATATGCTCAATAACTTTCCTATGATATTGGATGATTCAAAAAATGCATCACAGTACATTCGGGACAACTACGAGACGTTAATATACAACCTCTGTTCCGGTAAGGGAAAAGGACGGTCAAATAAGGAGCTTGGAGCTGCAAAGGAGAATACCTGGAGTAATGTGACTATCTGCAACGGTGAAAATCCTATCTCAGAATTTGCAGATTCCGGCGGTGCAATTAACCGGATCATTGAGATTGAGTGCAGTGAGGACATATACGAGAATCCGGCGGAAGTCAACAGCATTGTGATGAAGAACTACGGTTTTGCCGGAAGGGTGTTTGTGGGGAATATCAAAAAGTTTGAATCTGATGAGCTTAAAGAGATGAAGATGGGGATTGAAAATGAATTTGAAAAATATAATTTTCCGGCAAAGCAGGTTATGGCCATAGCAACACTGTTATTGGCTGATAAGCTAGCTACAGATTGTATTTTTCAGGATGGTCGGGCTTTAACCGTTGAGGATGTTGCAGGCATTCCTACACGCAAAAAGGATGTATCTGAGGGCCAGAGATGCTATGAGTTCCTGCTGGAAAGCCTTGTGGTATATGGACAGCATTTTGATGCGCAGTATGACAGTATAGATCAATGGGGTTTCATAGAAAATGATGCTTTGGGAAATGATTATGTATTCTTTTATATTGCCCCATTGGATACTTTATTGAAAAAAAATGGATTTTCCAGAAAGGCATTTACGGCATGGGCCATGAACAGGGGGCTGCTCCGTTGCAGTGGGGATCGTGATACTTATGTAAGACGAGAAGGGAAAAAGGTCATGAGATATATCGTTATGCGCATTTCAGATGAGGTTTCAGAAGCAGATATCGACAGAAAAGGGTCACAGTTTGTCTCGGTGTCACATGATCTGGCAGTGCCGTTTAATTGAATTTGTTACCCGTTACCCATGTTACCGACCAAAATGCATGTATATAGGGACAAAAAGTGTGTGTGTCATTTTTACACACAGGAAGTAATTTCCTATATAAAACCCTCGGTAACTTGGTAACATGGTAACAAAGTCTGGAAACCCGCATAAAATAAGGCTTTGAAGCGTTACCGAACAGTTTTATAAATGGGTAACAAATGGTAACACAAGAAGAAATAACTGAAAAAATAGTTTGATATTATTAAATATAAAGAAAATACTGAAAATTAAAAACGATATGAGGAGGAGCAAATTGGGTAACATGATCAAAAAAGAGAAGCTTAATAAAAAGCAGCGCTATGCATTGGATACTATGCTGTCGGGAAGTAATGTTTTTCTTACTGGGGATGCAGGTACAGGAAAGACAACAGTTATTCAGACATTTATTCAGGAAGCAGAAGAAATGGGGAAAAACGTTCTGGTATCTGCTACGACAGGAATAGCAGCGGATAATATTGGATATGGGGCAATGACCGTACATAGGGCACTTAATATTTCTGTCAGATTTGAGGAATATAGGAAAAAGGTGAAGTCCAGGGTGGATCTATTGAAAAAAGCTGATGTCCTGATCATTGATGAGATCAGTATGTGCCGCTTTGACCTGTTTAACGTGATCGCAAAAACAATTTTCCTGGAAAACGAGGAACGTGCTGTAGAGCGGCTGTTAAAAGGAGAAGATAAAGAGGATCTGCAATTAATCGTGATAGGGGATTTTTACCAGCTGCCGCCAGTAATCACACAAAGCGACAGGAATATCCTTTGCCGGATGTACGGATCGGAGTATGGAAAAGGTGGGAAGTATGAACAGGGATATGCTTTCATGTCCGCTTATTGGAAGGATATGGGATTTGAGTACATAAAACTCGATGAAGTGTGCAGGCAGAATGATGAAGGATTCAAATATGTCCTGAATGATATCAAGTATGGGAACAATATCCGTAAATCAATCAGCTATTTAGAGAAAAACGAAGCGGGTAAGGTGATCCCGGAAGCACCGTTTCTGGTAGGAACAAACGCAGAAGCGGACAGGATCAATCAGACATTCTTGAATAAGCTTAAAAAAGAGACGGAAAGGGTATTTCATGCGCAGGTCAGTGGAGAACTGGAATCGGCAGATATCCGAAACATTAATTTTGCAAAAGAAGAGCTGATTCTGAATATCGGTGCAAAGATAATGATAACTGTGAACGACCTTTCCGGTGATTATGTGAATGGTACCATTGGGATCATCCAGAAAATCGTAGGCAATGAAGAATTTGAAGAGCCCTATCTTCGGATAAGGACAGATAAAGGTAAGACCATCAACTTATATCAACATAGCAAAGAAATCGAGAAGCAGGTCATTGAGGAATCTGAGCAGGAAATAGAAGGACAGAAAATAATAAAAGAGAAGATTGTCCGTAAGAAAGTTGGATCATTTTCGCAGTTCCCGGTAAAACTTGCATGGGCTATCAGTATCCATAAGTCTCAAGGACAAACTTTTGAGAAGATCAATATCGATCCATGCTGCTGGGATCCAGGACAGTTCTATGTAGCTGTCTCCCGTGCAAAGTCAGCCAGTGGGATACATTTTATCAGGCCGATAAAACAGAGCTATATAAAGGCATTCAGTAAAGAAAACGAGCAGCTTCTTGAACAGAGTTTTGAGGTGGAAGGTAGTGTTGGAGTATGAGAGTGACACATGAGCAAATTCCCAATACCATCAAATTTCTTCAAATTGATTTTCCGGCATTGGTGCTTCAGACTGCGGGGATTGAAGAAAAAGATGAATACTGGAAGCAGGTTGTGGAACAAATTGATATTTTATCAAAAAAATATAACAGAAATTCTTTTGTGGACCATATGCTAAATTCCTACGCTGATTATTTGGAGAAGATGTACAGAAAAGCAAAGGAACTGGATAAGGAGCGGAATCTATGAACAAAATGCGTGAATATGAACGTGGTCGGGAAGACGGCCTCACCCTTGCCCTGCGGATTGTGAGGCAGGGGGGGATAGAAGCCCTGGAGCGTGAGATCAGCTTCCGGGGGATTACTGGAATACATACCTCACTGGCAGCCAAGGACCTGGATAAGGCCAGTGAGAAGATAAAACAAATGACACTGGACACTTTTACGATCCTGAGTATTGCTGCTTTGCATGACGCCTTTGGTTTTGGGCAGACGCGCTGCCAGAGATTCATGGACAAGGTGGCAGAAGGAGCTGATCTTCTGATGGATGATCTGGCAACCTGGCCGGATTACATAGAGAGCATCAAGGATGAGCTTGGGATGGATTTGGAGATTCAGTGGAATGAATGAGGAGGCAGCAGAATGGATCTGAAAGAACTTACAAATAACCAGAAGCGTAAGGAATTTTTGGAAGATTATACCGGTTGGGATATCTGGCTTGATGTGCCGGACGTGAGCGAACGTTATTACGAATATCCTCTTCCGGACGGATCAATGATCGTGATCAAAGAAACTGAACACACCAAGGGAGACGATTGGTGGAAAAAGGAAGAATGCGGAGGATATTATGTCACAACGGAATATTATCTTCTGAAAGGTAACTGGAAGCGCTTTGCAGACTGTAAGCAGAGCAAGACGCAGATTATCGAATATTTAAGAGGGGTAAAAGAATGATGAAAGATAAAACCTGTATAACCTGCATCGATAACGACAACGGTCTCTGCGACCGCAAAGGCATCCTGATCCACGAGGACGATACTCGCACTCAGCACAGAGAGGACTGGCGGCAGAGGATGCTGGAGAAGTTTGATAGGAGGGGATGATGGTAAATGTAGAGGAAACAAAAAGATACAAAGCTAAACAGATGCGATACAAAAAATCAATCGCAAAAGATCTTAATTTGGACAAGATAAAAGAAGACCTGTGGGATATACAAGAGGCCTGCGAGGAAATTCGTTGGTACACTGATTCTGAGGACGGAGAAGATTCTCTTGTCAATGCACTGGCCGGAGATGAAGATGAAACTTATGAATTCAAAATGGCATTTGCTGATCTTTGCGCGGAATGTGAAAGAATGCAGGAGGATCTGCAAGAAGAATGGGTTCCAGAGTGCTTCGATATTTTCTTTGTTGCGGCAGGAGCTGGAGATCTGTTTGGTTGGGATTCTTATGAGCAAGATTATTTTGGTATTGATTGCGCGGAACCTTGGGCGGAAGACGAAGCTAAAAAGAAATTGAAGCAAATGACAAAGGATGAACTTATAGCTTCTGTTCGTCAATGCTTCAAGGTATACCAGGCATACATAAGCTTGAAAAATAGGTACGATTCGCTGAAAGCTGCTATTGATATTCTTCGGGATCAGAACACAGGGTATTTGCAGGTGATAAAAGAAATCGAAAAGCTATATGAATTAGCAAGCAAGGACGAGTGGACAATGAACGAGTACAGTAAAGAATCCAGAGAATGGAAAAGATATACAGATGCTCTGCCGCAGGAAGCATGGATTGTTTGAATAATTTAGTATTCAATGAGGAGGGATAAACCATGAATAAAGACTGTAACGGCTGCTTCGGGGCAGCAGGAGACGATTGTCAGAGGTGTCAGGAAGTTGACGAAGTGACGCCACATAAGCTGGATATCACTCCGGAGTTGGCGATAGCGGCATACAATACACTGATTGATTATTGCAAACAGTTTGATTCCGAGGGTAATTGTGGAAATTGTATCTTTGAACAGATTCGTTATCCGGAATCAGACGAAACTATATGCGATATGAATTTCTATCACATCTGTCCCACAGACCGGGACAAGATCACTCTTCTTTCCCTGGATGGCAACACGGTCACATACATAAAAGACGGCCAGATCAAAAGAGTAACCTGTGGACAGCACGAGGAAGCAGTAGAGTTTTACGAGGAGGTAAGGCATGGCAAAAAAATGGTGTGAAATGACAGAGCAGGAAATCAATAGATTAAAACAGCAGCAGTGCATGAAATGCGAGTATTATTCCAGATGGGCTGGTGATGGAGTAAACCATGCTACCTGTGAGTACATCACAAGAGTAGGTCATTCAAGAGGATGCAGCCCTCTGGAGTGCAAACAGAAAGGAATATTTGAACCTCGCAGGACGCAAAGGAGGCGGAAATCATGAAAAATGCAGAAGGCTATCCGGATCCGACTGCCGGGGATGCCATAAGAGCTTGTGGGAGGATGCCGACACACATATACAACATTTATTCCGTGATCAATAACGTGGCCGGACTTCACGGGCTGGAGATCACAGGTCTGCGTGACAAGAAAACCGGAAAAGAATGGAGGAGAGAGTCACATGGATAAGCACATATTGGATCAGTACATAGATGCATGTGCGCTAATCGAAGAAGTTGAAGAAGATATCCGAAAATTAAAAAAGAAGAAAAAAACCATAGTTCAGACAAATGTTTCAGGAAGCAATCCAGACTTTCCGTACAATCCACAACATTTCAAAATCCAGGGAACAACCTTTACCTTCCGGGAGGATTCTCAGCTCCGGATGGAAGAGAAGCTGCTGGATCAGAGAAAGGCAGATGCTGAGAAAATAAAAATTCAAGTGGAAGAATGGATGAATACGATTCCTCAGAGGATGCAGAGAATTATTCGGTACAAGATTTTTAAGGGAATGAATTGGCAGCAGGTAGCAAAAAAGATGGGACGGGATGCTACGGAAGAGAGTGTCAGAAAGGAATTTGAAAGATTTTTGGTAAAAAAATAAAGTTTGTCCGTTTTGTCCGATATGTCCGGTTTAAATTTGCTATAGTATAAACTGGAATTAATGGTTGACGGCATTAATTCCTCCATCTCACGGTAGTCAGTTTCATAGCCTGGCTGCCGGATTAGGCTCAGACGGTATCGCCTAGAGACAGAAGACCGTCACCTTCCAAAACATTTTTTTGACAACACCCTGTAGAAATACGGGGTGTTTTGTTGTATAATAGAACAAATGTATGGAGGACAATATGGAAAACAATATTACACTTAAAAATATTTATTTTGGAAGAGCAGATGGTTCCCAGGAAGCAGAAGAAAAGAATTTTGAAAATTTATTCTATAAGGGAAATAAAAAATATGATTTGTTGAATGATGATATAGACAAGTTTATTATTTCAGGAAGAAAGGGAACAGGGAAAACAATTTTAGCTAAATATTTTGAAAAAGAAAAAAACAAAGAAAATATTCCAACTAAAATTTTAAATAAAAGGGAGCTTATATTAAAAATTTATTTAGAAAAAGGAAGATATGAATTAGACAGACAAGAATCAGAATTATTCATAGAATATACATTGCTTTGTGAAATAACTAAAATTGTATTGGAAAATAAAAAGAAATTCATCAATATTAAAAATATTTTTAAAGTATGGGGAATATATCGAAATTTAAAGAAATTAGAGGGTTTAGTAAATGATAGATTTCCAGATAAAAATTTTGTACTTGAATCATTTAACGCGGGCGCTAGTATTGAAACAGAAGAAAAAGGAGAGGTAAGTTCAGAAGTGACTGCAGCATATGCTGGCATGAAAACCAATACTAGTCGGGATGAAAAATATAAGAAGAGTTCTTACTTTCAGATTATAGATGGTATTAAAAATGCTCTGTTCTATTTGATGAAAATTATGCCGGTAAATATAATTTTTGACGATTTAGATGAAATGGAAGAAAAGCTGGATGAAAACGATAGATTGATAAAATTTTTAATAGATTTTATAGAGGTTGCAAATTCATTAAATACACAATTTCGAAAACATAACATTGCTAATAGTCGAGTGATTATTTTGATAAGATCTGATATTATTAAGATATTAAATGAAAATTCATCTAATTTAAACAAAATAATAGCTGATTCCGAAATAAGACTCAATTGGATAAAAAAAGTTGCAGGAAACACCATGCATCCGCTTATGGAATTGATTGCAACGAAAATAAAAAAATCTAATTCGAATTTAAGTAGTATGACTAATATTGAGGTGATGAAAAAATTTTTTCCTGAAAAAATTAATGGACTTCCAGTAATAGTACATATGTTAAATAGTAGCTTTGGAAGACCGAGGGATATTGTTACAATGCTAAATATAATAAAAAATGAATTTCCAGAAAACAGTTACTTTTCGGCTGAATTATTTAAGTCTACGCAGCAAGAATATTCAAATAAATTTACTGATGAATTGAGAAATGAATTGTCTACACATTTCGAATCGAGCGTTATTAACGAATGTTTTAAAATAATTCATTTGATAAATAAATCAACATTTTGGATTTCTGATATAGGAAATGTGATACAAGAAAATAGTAATGAAATTTCATATTTTAAAACGAAAGAGCAGTTTGCTGATTTTATATATGAATATGGAATAGCCGGTAATAGTTGGAGAAATGAGGGGAGTTCAAAACATAAATTTTCTTGGAAATATAGAGAAGATGGATTTGACAATCCAGATTATAATAGAAAATTTTGCTTGCATATTGCATTAAGAAAATCATTATTAGGATAAAAAATAGAAAGCTATACAATTATAACTTTCCATTTTATGAGAGCGTCTACATCTCTCTACATATAAAATAATAAATAATATTTCTAAGCTAAATATGTTGCTTATGCTTGCATTATATGTCTTAAAGATAAAATAGGCAAGGGATTTTAAAAAAATTAATTAAAAATTCACAATTATATTGCAACAAAAGTATGTACACATGCACCCTTCGGGGTGCTTTTCTCATGCCAAAAAAGACTATTATCGTACAGCGCGCACAGCCCCAGCAGTATTTACTCATTGGTTTCTTTACTCGTTTTAGCCGTAAATACCTCCTTTCTGACGGCATCAATCGGATGTCGTGTATGGGGCTGGCAGGACTGTATTAATATAAATAACAAAACGACGAAAAGGAAGGTGAGGTGAGTGCCACGCAAACCAGATGAAAGAATTAAACAGGCGAAGGCTATGTACTTAGAAGGAATGAAATTGGTTGAGATTGCAAGTCAACTAAATCTTCCAGAGGGAACGGTTCGCAGGTGGAAATGTACCCATAAATGGGATAGCGAACGTTCGGATAAAATAACGAGCGTTCGCAAAAGAAAAAGAGGTGGGCAGCCAGGGAATAAAAACGCCACGGGACCGCCTGGAAATAAGAATGCTGAAAAATATGGTTTCTTTAGCAAGTATCTCCCGGATGAGACCCGGGAGATTTTTTCTGCCATTGACCAGGCGGATCCACTGGACCTTCTCTGGCACCAGATACAGATTGCCTACGCTGCTATTATCCGGGCACAGAAAATTGCCTATGTGAGAGATCAGGCAGACAAGACTGTCGAGAAGGTGGAAGAGAAAGACGGTAACGTCATAGGGGAACGCTGGGAGGTACAGCAGGCATGGGATAAACAGAATGAGTTCCTGAAAGCCCAGGCACGCGCCCAGGGAGAATTAAGAGCTTTGATCAAGCAATATGACGAGATGCTGCATAAAGACTGGGAGAGCGCTTCTGAAGAGCAGCGCTGCCGGATTGAACATATCAGAGCGCAAACAGAACGTATTTCAACAGTGAATCAGAGTGGAGATGAGGACGGGGTGGTGATCATCAATGATCTGCAGAAAAGAAGTGAAACTATCGGAGATAGTAATTCCGAAATATCAGGAAGTATTTGATTCCAGGTACAAGCATATCATCATGACTTCCGGAAGAGCAGGTACAAAGTCGAGCTGTGCTGCAATCCGTACAGACTATCAGATTGTATCAGATCCATTTGCTTCTGCTGTGGTATTACGCAAGCATCACAATAAGTTGAGAAAAACGGTATATAAGGAAATGCTGAGAGGTATTAACCGGCTGGGAATTCCGAAGAATCGTTTTTATATCACCAGAAGCCCGATGGAGATCACATATAAAAAATATAATACTACAATTTACTTTTCTGGATCAGATGGTATTGATGATACCAAAGGTATTATTGATGAGGATAAGCCGATTAAGCTTGTTGTGATTGATGAGCTGACAGAGTTTTTCGATGATGGCGAAGGGGAAGATGAACTGGCAAATATCGAAGCTACTTTCGTCCGTGGAAACAGTACCGGATTTCAAATGATCTATCTGTATAATCCTCCGAAGAATCCCAATGCTCCGGTAAATGTCTGGTGTAAGAAAATGGAAAAGCGCCCGGATTGCATCCACATACATACAGATTACAGGGATGTACCTGTGGAGTGGCTGGGACAGGATCTGATAGATTCCGCAGAAGCAATGAAAGCAGCAGATCCTAAAATGTACCGCTGGACCTGGCTGGGAGAACCAGTTGGAGTAGATGAATTGATTTATTATATGTTTTCAGAGCGTCACAGACAGGCGCCTGACCCAGAGCGTGTATACGAAAGAGTATATATTGGCGGTGACTATGGACAGCAAAATGCAACAACCTATCAGGCTTTTGGTCTTGATACTTACCGACATAAATTGCAGGGGTTGAACGAATTTTATCACAGTGGAAGAGATACCGGAAAGCAGAGAAGTCCGTCAGAATATGCTCAGAATCTTATAGAACTAATGGAAGAAGTTCATGAACAGCATGGAACAAGAGTTTTTTATATTTATCTGGATCCTTCAGCAAAGGGCTTGCAGGAAGAGATAAGAAGGTCTGTACATAGCACAGCCCTGGATTATTCGGTACTGGTTCGTGATGCGGAAAATGATGTGGCGCTTGGCATCAGCAGAGTTCAGAAAGTGCTGACTTTTGGAATCATGAGTATTGCGCCGGCGCAAGAAAACCTGATCCGTGAAATGGGGCTGTATCAATATGATAAAAAGTCTATTGAGAAAGGCAAGGAGATTCCGGTTAAAGAAGAGGATCACGGATGCGACGCAACCCGTTACGCTGTCATGGGGGCGTGGAAGTATGTAAAACGTTGGTTGCCGGCAGATATCGAAGAAGAACATTATGAAGTGGATATATCAAAGATGGAGATGAAAGAAGATGGATATTTTTAGTTATTTTCGCAGGAAGGGGATCGATACTCTGGATGCGACTTTTTACCGGAAAATTGAAGAATGGAAAAGCTGGTATAACGGAAATGTCCGTAATTTTTCTTTTTATCGGGTATACACCGGACAGGGAAGTTATACAAAACGAAAAAGAAAAACAATGGGTATGGCAAAGAAAGTGTGTGAGGACATTGCAGATCTGCTGTTAAATGAGCGGGTAAAATTTGTTTTTTCCGATGATGCAACAGGAGCTTTTGTGCAGGAAGTCTTGGATGAAAACCAGTTTCTGGTGTTTGGAAATGATTATCAGGAGCGTAAGGCTTATACGGGTACGGTTGCTTATATACCTTATCTGTATGATGCAGAGATTGAAGCGGATGGAGCGGTCACTTCCGGAAAGATTGGCATTAACTATGTGAGTGCAGGTAATATCTATCCGGTAAGCTGGCAAAGAGGGAAGGTTACGGAGTGCATCTTTACGTTTCCGCATACAGTAAATCGGAAAAAGTATATACAGGTACAGCATCATAAACTGGAAAATGGGCTGTATGTGATTGAAAATACAGTTTTGGAGGCGATCACGGGCAGTAGGGAAGGGAAGGAACTGAAGCGTGAAGAGTGGAAGCAACTACGTCCATTTAGAAACCTGACTACAAGGATAGAAACCGGAAGTCCGGATCCACAGTTTGTAATAGACAGGCTGAACATTGTAAATAATGCGGATGCAGATGAGAGTAATCCTATGGGTATAGCGATCTTTGCTAATGCAATAGACACATTGAAAAAGCTGGATATTGAATTTGATTCTTACTGCAATGAATTTGAACTTGGAAAGAAACGTATCTTTGTTGCTCCGGAAATGATGAAAAACATAGATGGATCTATGGCATTTGATCCGGAAGATACGGTGTTTTACAAAATGCCGGATGATTACGACAAGGAGAAAGAGGGGCTGATTCATGAAGTGGATATGCAGATTCGGGCAGAGAGCCACAGCAAAGCAATTAATGATGATCTGAATTATTTGTCGCTGAAGTGTGGATTTGGTACAGAAAGATATCGTTTTGACAGTGGACAGGCGAAGACTGCAACAGAAGTAATTTCGGAAAACTCAGATATGTATCGAATGTTAAAAAAACATGAGATTATATTGGAGGATGCGATACGGCAGCTTATCAAAATTATTATCCGGTTAGGCAGGATTTTAAATTATCCCCTTAATGAGAAGACAGAGATCACTGTGGACTTTGATGATTCTATTATTGAAGACAAAGAATCAGAGAGAAATACAGACAGACAGGATGTAAGCATAGGGGCTATGTCATTGGTGGAATACAGGGCAAAATGGTATGGGGAAACAGAGGAACAAGCAGCCAGGAAAGTGCAAAATCCGGCGGAGGTGATTGAATGACGCAGGGACAGCTGGAAAAGTTACCGCTGAAAATAAGCAAAATATTTTCTGATCTGGAAATCAGGATTATGACCGATATTGTCCGCAGGATTAAAGAGAATGGTTTTTCTACGGCATCCTCAGACTGGCAGATCACTCGCCTGCAGCAGCTTGGAAAATCGGAAGAGGATATCAAAAAATGGATTCAGGAAGCACTAAAAGTATCCGATGAAGAAATGGATCGTATTTTCTCAGATGAGGCATACAGAGAATACTATGGATATGACAGGTACTATAAAGTTTCCGGATTTGAGCAGATACCTCTGGAAGATAATGTTCCCCTGCAACAGACTATAGAAGCAGTAAAAAGGCAGATATCCGGAGAATATAAGAACCTGGCAAACTCTATGGGATTTGCCATCAGAGGTGCGGATGGAAGGATTACCTATTCGCCGCTAATGGAATTTTACCGCTCCACCATGGATGGCGCAGTGATGGATATTGTAAGCGGAGCGTTCTCTTATAATCAGGTACTTTCAAGAACTATTAAGAAAATGACGGATTCCGGTGTGCGTTGGATAGATTATGATTCCGGACATCATAACCGGATTGATGTTGCTGTCAGAAGGGCGATTATGACAGGGTTTCGACAGGTTCAGGGAAAAATCAATGAACAGGTTGCGAAAGATCTGGGAACTGACAGCTATGAAGTAACTTATCATGTAGGTGCACGACCAGAGCATCAAAAGTGGCAGGGGCGTGTATGGACTATGGAGCAGCTTCAGAGTGTGTGCGGTCTTGGTACAGTGACTGGATTAAAGGGCGCAAACTGTTATCATGATTATAATGCATTTATTCCAGGTGTTTCTGTGAGGAGCTACACAGATAAGCAGCTGGAACAGATGATGAAAGAGGAAAATACACCCAAGACCTATAATGGAAAGCAGTATACCACATATGAGGCTCTTCAGCAGCAACGCCGAATGGAAACAGCCATGCGAAAAAGCAGACAGGATATCAAGCTCCTTCAGGAAGGCGGAGCGGATGAGATGGAGGTTATGCTCAAAAAAGCAAAATACCAGGGTCAGATGCAGACTTACAGGGATTTTTCTGAAAAGATGGGACTTCCGGAGCAGATGAAGAGGGTATATCAGGACGGGCTGCGTGGAAGGTTTATGCCGACGAAAACAGAATTAGCAGAAATGCAGGGAGAAAGCGGAATATCACATAAACGGATTCCAAAAGAAGGAAAGTATTCGATAAATCGAAAATTGATTGAATCAAATGGATATAAGCGGAAATATAATGGTATTACAGGTGATTCCAATGTAGATGATGCGCTTTATAAGTATGCAAAAACTGGTCTTGTGCATAGAGATGGAACGAATTATGAAGACTTGTATATTCTTTCTCGTAAAACAGGAAAAGTACTTGGAAAAAATGTATCTGGAACAGATAGTTTTGGTGTCAGAGTCAATAAAAGCATTGTTGATGCAGTGAAAAATAATCAAGGAGATCTAATTGGTTTACATACGCATCCGGATGGTACACCTCCGACAGGAAGCGACTTTGAGACAGCATTTAAACGCAGATATTCTTTTGGAACGGTTGCCTGTTCAGATGGAAGTGTATATACATATGGATGTTCAGATCGATTCGCTTCGGCCCGGATTATTGATGACACGATCGAAAAGTTTAAGGCTAGCGTAAAATTTTTGTAGGACACATAGAAAAGGGAACGCCAGTTTTGTGTTATTATATTAGTCGACCAAAACCAATAGCACAAAGGAAGGTGTTCCCTATGATTAAGAGTATACAACAGTTTGAAGAGTCTGGCATCAAAAAATTAGAGAAAATAATTGAAAGTTTCATGAAAAACCCTAAGGATATGGCATCCTTTGTTTATGGAATCCGCGATGAGGTGATTGCACTGGGACTGGATATCATAAAAGAGACATTAGAAGACTGCAACCAGATGCTCCGTGATAGTGTAAAAAGGAAGCAGTCCTGGGAAGTGGTAAGGACCGATGAGAAAAAGCTGACAACATGTCTTGGGACTGTTTGCTTTGAAAAGACATTGTTCCGGAATAAACAGACCAGAGAAAGCGCTTATCTGCTGGATCGGATCATAGGGATAGAAAGCCATGAACGGCTGACAGAAGACGCTGAAGCGAAACTGTTGGAGGAGGCGGTTCAGACTTCATACCGGAAAGCAGGGGAAGAAACAAGCCTGACAGACGAGGTGAGCAAACAGACCGTCAAGAATAAACTGCATAAACTGACATTCCCGCAACAGAAGGAAGAACAGCCGAAGAAAAAGGCAGTTGAATTTCTGTATATTGATGCGGATGAAGACCATGTATCCCTACAGTTCAAAGAGAAGAAGGGGGACTTGGAGACCGGAGAGAATAACTGGAAGAATAACTGTGTTCTGGCAAAGCTGGTGTATGTGTATGAGGGGATTGAGCCGGAATCTCCAAAGAGTAAAAGGCATAAGCTGGTCAATCCCCATTATTTCAGCGGAGTCTACGATGGAGCAGATAACGCAGAGCTGTGGGACGAGGTATATGCATATCTGGACAGCCATTATGATCTGAAAAAAGTGAAGAAGATCTATCTGAATGCAGATGGAGGGACATGGATCCAGAGCGGGAAAAAGAGGATTGCAGGGATCACCAGTGTATTGGATGAATTCCATCTGCAAAAGTATCTGTTGAAAATGACAAGCCATTTGAAAGACAGCGCGGATGATGCACGAAAAGAACTCTGTGATGCGGTCAAAAGCGGAACCAAGGCAGATTTCCAAAGTGTAGTTGGACAGCTGAAAGTCTGCGCAGAAACAGAAGCGACAGAAAAACGGATTGAAGAAAGCGGAGCCTATATCCTCTCGAACTGGACAGCAGCAAAAATCCGTTTAAAGGACCGAGAGACAGT
>OKTA01000225.1_pt1 | contig 44183 bp, 37 predicted proteins | sample 1606321 | NCBI WGS metagenome assembly OKTA01 (sample SAMEA3879562, study PRJEB24766) | human gut metagenome | biome: human-associated habitat; feature: feces | place: USA | collected 1985/1987
AGGAACCAAAATATTAGCCGGAACTTCTGCTAAAAATGAAACGAATAGAATACAGGCGGTCAAGCGCGCTATTTTTACTGAAGAAGATCATGCAGAAGCAGTGCGTCAGGCTTTGGCAGGTAATGACGTCCGGCGGCTTCTGATTTTGGCAACTTCCGACAATATGATAGAGAAAATAGTTAAGCGTTTGGAGTTACCTGAGCCTGAAAAGACCGTTTATATTCAGCAAATCGCGTCCAAGCAGGAGATCAAAAAGGCGAAACAGGCCCGGCTGCGCGACGGCAAGCATATTGTTCCGGTACCGACTGTCGAGTTGAAGCCGCATTTTACAGGTTATTTTGCTGATTTACCATATAATTTATTTTCCAAGCAAAGGAAGAAAAGCGGGGAAGACCGTTCGATCGTCAGACCGGCGTTCAGCTACTATGGCAAGCTGTTGATTTCCGATTACGCTATTTATGACATTATCAATCTCATCGCCGAAAAAATGATGGGCATTGATAAAGTAACAGGCATCAAAGTGCGCAGGCGTGCCGAAACGAAAGGCATCAGCATTTATGTCGATGTCGTATTGTATTACGGCGTTAAGATTTTTGAAGTAACAAAATTGTTCCAACACAAAATAAAAGAAAAAGTAGAATATATGACGGCAATGCAGGTCAAAACAATCAATGTTTCCGTCCGCAGCTTGTCGGTAAAAAAACAGGAGGATTTTTATGTTAAACGAACAAAGTAATGAAAGAGTACTTTTTTCGGGGTATGCAAAATTACCGGTAGGAATTACAGCTGCGGAAATGTATAAGGTAATAGGCGTGATTGTGGTTGTAGATATGAAGAGCGGACTTATCGTAAAGGCAGACTGCACACTGGCGACTGAACTGGCACGGCAATATATTGCGCAGTGCCTTATTGGTTACAATCTTTCCAATGGGCACGAAGAGCTGCAGAATATTTTAGAACGTCAATATCAGGGCAGTGCTAAAAAAGCCGTTGCAACGGCTTTGCGGATAATTTATGACAAATACCGCAGCTTTAAAAACGGGGAAAGCGCCGAAGGCAGTGACAAATTTATCTGAAGATAATAAAATAACAAAAATGTATAAAAAAATCCCTTCAACAAAAATGTTGAAGGGATTTTTTCACATAACAGGATTAGTAAGTGCATCTGCCTGTTCAAAAATGAAAGCAGGTGAAGGATAATAGAATTGGCAATGCTGGAAACTGATTGCTTCTGTTGAAAAACGTTTTAGTAAAGCATAACTGGCACGTTCTTCAAAATCGATCAGATTATCCTTGTTGATATCGGCGTCATCGACAATGACCAAAAGATAAGCCGGAACGCTGGGCGCGTCTTCCGGGACCAGGCTGCGGTCAAGCGGGACACCTGGAACGATACGAAGATGGCCGATGACCTGCTGATTTTCGTCAAGCAGCTGGGCACGGAAAGTATCGTTGTAAAGCGTACGTGAAAGTTTGAGAGTATAAGCTCCGGAACTCATAAAACACACATCCTTTTCTCTTATTGGCAAGGGAATTTATTGCCCTCTAAATATTTGATAACGATATATATGATACCATATTCTTTTAATTTTAGCAAAGCGGCAAAAATTTAAGAAAAACAGATAAAGTATATTGTATACAATATAGAGCTTCTTCTAACTTGCAGGATTTTATAGAAATTTATCGAATTAAACTAAGTAAGTAAAGTGGCATAGTCATTTGAAAAATGAGCTTTTATTTTTCATGATACAACTGTGTACACTCAAAAATGAGGAGGGGATCCTATGAAAAAACTTTTAGCTTTTCTGATGGCGATCATGGTCTTTGCTACTATGGCAGCCGGCTGCGGCGGTGGTTCTGACAAAAAGGACGAGAAAAAACCGGCTGCGCAAAAATTCATTAATATTGCTACCGGCGGTACGGCTGGTACATATTTCCCGCTGGGAGGCGCTATCGCTGACATTTTGAATAAAAATGTTCCCGGTGCTAATGCTTCAGCTCAATCCACTGGTGCGTCTGTAGCAAATATCAACTTGTTGCAGCAGGATAAAGTCGATATTGCTTTTGTACAAAATGACATCGCTTATTATGCTGTTAACGGCTCAGAAATGTTTAAAGATAAAAAAGTCCCCAGCATCCAAGGGTTGGCGACTTTGTATCCTGAAACCGTACAAATCGTAACGTTGGATAAAACTGGCGTTAAATCTCTGAACGATGTTAAAGGCAAACGCGTTGCAGTAGGTGCCGCAGGTTCCGGTACTGAAGCTAATGCCCGCCAGATCCTCGAAGCTTATGGTATTACTTATGACGATATCAAAGTCCAATACCTCTCTTTCGCAGAAGCTTCCAATGCATTAAAAGACGGCAATGTTGACGTTGCATTCGTAACTGCAGGCCATCCGACCGCAGCTATTCAGGATATCGCGACTCAAAACCATGTAGTTTTACTGCCGGTTGACAGCGATAAAGCTGACGCTTTGATTGCAAAATATCCTTTCTATACCAAACTTACTATTGCAGCCAAAACTTACCCGAATCAAGAAGCCGACGTTCAGGCAATCGCAGTTCGTGCTATGTTGGCAGTAACTGATAAAATGAATGCTGATACCGGCTATGCTATCACCAAAGCTATTTTCAGCAATCTCGATCGTTTGAAAGCAGCTCATTCTGTAGCTAATGCAGTTTCTAAAGCAACCGCATTGGACGGTATGTCCGTTCCTGTTAATCCGGGCGCAGAAAAATACTTGAAAGAAAAATAAGAGTTAAATATTTTATATGATGAACCTGAGAGACCGGTTGCCGGGAACTTCCGGTAATCGGTCTTTTTCTAAAAAAATGATTCTGATATCAGTTACTGTATTAGTTGGTTTGGGAATATTGTTTTGGTATGCCAACCAATTAGTAGTTTCTATTAATCCCGAAGATGGATTGCCAAAACAATGTTTTACTGCAAAAAGAGGAGAAGAATGGAATATTGCATTTACCCATTCGGTCCAGCTGACAACGGTGGAAGAATTTTTTAGAGTTGACGGTGCAGATGATATGGTTATGACACATACTCGGTATCAATCACTGGGAGTAGGACTGCCATATTCACCTGCAGAAGGAATTTTGACTAATACTCCTGACGGTAAGTTTATCTTAAAAATGGATCGGCCTTATAAGACTGTAAAATTAAGAACTGCCGTACAAGCAAAGCCTCGTATTATACATAAAAATAAAGTCTATGATCTTTGCGATCTATATGGACAAGGAACCTTGGTTGAAATCAAGGCAGAAAAACGTTATCAATATTGGTTAAATTAAATTTTGCAAAAGGGGAGGAGAGGGCAGAATGAGTGAACAAGATAAAACAACTATGTCAGCAGAAGAAGTCCTGCAAAAATTTGACAAAGAGTCTGACAAACGTAATTTAACGGGAATGTGGGACAAATTAATTTCTTTTATCTGTATTGCCTTCGCCGTTTTTCAATTGTATACCGCAACTTTCGGTGTACTTGATGCACACTTACAGAGAGCAATCCATTTGGCATTTGGATTTTCTTTGATTTATCTGCTGTATCCTGGCAGGAAAAACTGGTCCAGATCTGTAATGCATCCGCTTGATGTTATTTTCGCTGTTCTAAGTGTTGCCAGTGCACTTTATATCGTAATTTTTTACGATGAACTTGTTTTAAGAGCCGGTATGAATACTGAATTTGATTTCAGTATTGCTTTTATCGGTACATTGCTTCTGTTTGAAGCAGCTCGCCGTGTTGTCGGCTGGCCAATGCTTACAGTTGCACTGTTTTTTATGTTTTATGCTTTTGCCGGCCCGTATATGCCGGGGATTCTGGCACATCGCGGAGTTGGTGTGCAGGAGATGTTCGATCATCTTTTCTTTACCACAGAAGGTATTTTTGGTACTCCACTTGGCGTATCTTCAACATTTATTTATCTCTTTATCTTATTTGGTTCCTATTTGGAAGCTACGGGTTTGGGCAAGTTGTTTATCGACCTGGCTAACGCTGTTGCCGGCTGGGCCGCAGGCGGACCTGCCAAGGTTGCCGTATTATCATCTGGGTTGATGGGCACAGTATCAGGCAGCTCTGTTGCTAACGTAGCCGGTACAGGCGCCTTTACGATTCCGATGATGAAGAAATTAGGTTATCGTCCTGCTTTTGCAGGCGCGGTAGAAGCTGCTGCTTCTACTGGCGGACAGCTGATGCCTCCTGTTATGGGTGCTGCTGCATTCTTGATGGCTGAATTTGTCGGAGTCCCTTATATCGAAGTTGTTAAAGCTGCCGTCATTCCGGCGCTGTTATATTACATTGGTGTTTGGATAGGCGTACATTATGAAGCTAAAAAGTTTGGGCTTAAAGGGACGCCGCGTGATCAATTACCTAAGTTTGGTAAACTGTTTATGGAAAAAGGCCATTTGATTTTACCGCTGGCGATCATCGTTTACTTGTTGGTATCCGGTTATACGCCGATGCGTGCTGCTTTGTGGGCGATTGGTCTTACTCTGATCTGTTCCTGCCTCAGAAAATCTACACGTATCAGCTTTGGTGATGTAGTCAAAGGCTTGATCGAAGGCTCTAAAGGTGTTCTCGGTGTTTTGATTGCCTGTGCTACAGCCGGAGTCATTATCGGTGTTGTAACCAAAACAGGCGTTGGCCTTAAATTGGCTACGGCACTGCTGGATCTTGCAGGTGGACACTTATTGCCGGCAATGTTCTTTACAATGATCACGTCTTTGATCCTTGGTATGGGCGTTCCGACTACTGCTAACTATGTTATTACATCTACGATTGCTGCTCCTGCTTTGGTGCAGATGGATGTTCCTGTTTTGGCAGCGCATATGTTTGCCTTCTACTTTGGTATCGTTGCGGACGTAACTCCTCCGGTTGCTTTGGCTGCTTATGCTGGTGCCGGTATCTCCGGTGCCGATCCAATGAAGACAGGTTTTGCAGCAGCAAAATTGGCAATAGCGGCTTTTATCGTTCCGTATATTTTTGTTCTGGCACCTGAACTGCTTATGATTGATGCAACTCCATTTACGATCACTTTTGCCTGTGCAACGGCGATTATCGGCATGTGGGGCGTATCTGTCGCTATGATTGGGTTCTGTCAGTCCAAGCTCAGCTTTTTGCAAAGACTGCTGTTCTTTGTTGGCGGCTTAAATATGATTATTCCTGGCGCTGTTACTGATGCTATTGGCGTAGCAATTCTTGCAGTTGCTTTCTTCTGGCAGCGCATGAATAAAAATAAAGGTCCTATCGAAAACCATGGTGAGGATCTGTAAGAGCTTCAAACAAGCATACCTTTTAAGGTATGCTTGTTTTTTATGTTCAGTTCACTGAATCTTTACAATAAAAATTTATTGATAATTGATTAAACATTTGTTTTTCTGCATTATTTAATGTATAATATACCGTAGAGTAGGTGTGCGGTTAATAGATTTTATTACTAGAGGTCTAAATACTTGTACGGAAATAAATTAAAAAAATTTTGGAGGTGTATTTTTTTTGAGTAAAATACAAAGTAAATTAAATATTATTCCCTTGGGCGGATTGGGGGAGATCGGTAAGAACATGACGGTATTCCGTTATGGCGACGATATAATTCTCGTTGATGCCGGCTTGATGTTCCCTGAAGATGATATGCTGGGAATCGATCTTGTTATTCCTGATATTACTTATTTAGTGGAGAACAAAGACAAGGTTAAAGCTATCTTCCTGACTCATGGGCACGAAGATCATATAGGTGCTTTGCCGTATGTTATGAAACAGATCGGCGCTCCTGTTTACGGAACTGCTTTGACTTTAGGTATTCTTCAGGGAAGATTGAAAGAAAACGGGGTCAGCTCTGAAGCATGCAAAATTATCAAACCTGGAGATAAAATTCACGCAGGAAATTTCAAAGTGGAATTTATACGTGTCAACCATAGTATTCCAGATGCAGTTGCATTGGCGATCCATACTCCTATTGGTATTATCATTCATACCGGTGATTTCAAATTTGACCAGACTCCTGTAGATGGACAGGTAACTGAATTTAATAAATTCGCAGAGTTCGGTGATCAGGGTGTACTGGCTTTAATGGCTGACAGTACCAATGCCGAACGCCCCGGTTATACACAAAGTGAAAAAATAGTCGGGCAGACTTTTGATGATGAATTCCGTTATGCCAAAAACCGTATTATTGTCGCTACCTTCTCGTCAAACGTACATCGCATCCAGCAGGTAGTTGACAGCGCTGTTCGTTATAAACGTAAAGTAGCAGTTATCGGGCGCAGCATGGTAAATGTAGTAAATATTTCCATGGAATTAGGGTATTTAAAAATACCTGAAGGCGTACTGATCGACATTGATGAGAGCAACAACTATACTCCTGATAAGATAGTTATCATTACTACCGGCAGCCAGGGAGAGCCTATGTCTGCTTTAACAAGAATGGCTATGTCCGATCATAAAAAAGTTGATATTGTTCCCGGAGACACTGTTATTATTTCCGCAACACCTATTCCAGGCAATGAAAAGCTGGTTTCCAGAACAATAGACCACTTGTATAAACTTGGTGCCGATGTTATTTATGAAAAAAGCAATGGTGTACACGTTTCAGGTCATGCCAGTCAGGAAGAAATCAAAATGATGCACAATCTGGTGCGTCCTAAATTTTTCATTCCTGTGCATGGCGAATACAGGCATTTGATCAAGCATGCACAGCTTGCAGGCAGTCTGGGTATGCCGCGCGAGAATATCGTCGTAGGCGAAAACGGTTCGATCATTGAATTGACACGCAATAGTATTGGTATCAATGGTCGCGTTCCTTCCGGAAAAGTACTTGTAGACGGACTCGGCGTAGGTGATGTTGGGAATATCGTTCTGCGTGACCGCAGACAGCTGTCCCAGGATGGTATCATGATAGTTGTCGTTACTATCGATAAGGATACCTGCACTGTAGTTTCCGGTCCGGATATAGTTTCTCGCGGCTTTGTTTATGTGCGTGAAGCAGAGGGCTTGATGGAAACTGCTAAAGAGAAAGTTCAGCAGGCTCTTGATAAATGCGAACAGAGCAATGTTTCTGAATGGTCTGTTATAAAATCTGCTGTCCGCGATTCACTTGGCAGATTTTTATACGAAAAAACACGCAGAAGACCGATGATTTTGCCTATTATAATGGAGATATAATGTTGTAAATGAGGTGCCTAATTTGAGAAGAACCAAAGCAGAACGTACGGAACAACAGAATAACAGTCGTTTGGAAATAAGCGGCGTTCTTTTGCTTGCGTTAGGATGTTTTGCAGCAGCAGCTTATTTTGGGCTTCCTACAGGAACAATAGGTGCTTTTATAGATAAAGTTATGAACTATACTTTAGGTAAAGGGGCATTTTTGTTCCCGCTCGCATGCATAGTTCTTGGTATTAGATTTTCTTTTTCCCACAAGGGAATTGGTTTTTCAAAAAAAGGATTAGCCCTAACATTATTGATGCTGTGCCTTTTAGGCACAGCTCATCATGTTTTTGTACCTGTAGGGGAAGAGCTGGTTCCTGAACAGCTTAAAGAAGGTGGCGGTCTATTGGGCGGAGCTTTTCTTTTAGCATTAAGACGTCTGTCAGGAACAGCTGGAGCATTGATAATTTTGATTGCAGGTATCATCTGCAGCGTTTTATTAACGGGGAAATTGTCTTTAAAGGCTTCGGCAGAAACAGCTGGTAGAAAAGCTAAAAATATTGTAACTTATCAAAATTCATATAATGAAACTACTGCTGAAACTTCTGATTTTAAGAATATGGAAGTTTTGAACACTGTTAATCCTTACAACAGTGATGATTTTGCAGGCTTTACTTCAGGAATCAAAAAAGAAAGCCAGTTTAAACAGATCATTCGAAAAGCTGTTGGCAAAAATGAAAGTAAAGCTGAAGATGAAGAAGCGTTTTTTGATGATGAACAGCCATTTATCGAAGAATTTCCTGTTGCTGAGAAAAATGAGCCTCATATTATTACAAGGCCGATTATAGATTTTAATAAACCAAAGGAAACAGCAGTACAAATGCCAGAGCATGATTTTCTTAATCCTTACAAAAATCAGAATCCTGGCGATATAAAGATCATTGATACTGCTGATAAAAATATTTCTGCTGCCAGCCCGGCTCCTAAAAAGGCTGTCAGTGAAAAAGTAAAAACAGAAACTCTGCCGGCAGCAGAAGCAAGTACATACTTGTTTCCACCTTTGGAGTTACTTAATCCTCCGTATGTTTCCAAAGATAAGCATACCGAAGAGGATATCAGAGAACAATGTGCTATTTTAGAACAGACACTTGAAGATTTCCGCGTTCGCGCCAGCGTCGTCGCTGTTACCCGCGGTCCTTCCGTCACCAGATTTGAACTGGAACCTGCTCCTGGCGTTAAAGTAAGTTCAGTAGTAAACTTAGCAGACGATATAGCGCTCAAACTTGCCGCCTCAGGTGTTCGCATTGAGGCGCCGATACCAGGCAAAGCTGCCATCGGTATTGAAGTCCCGAACCGAAAAAATGATCCGGTATTTTTCAGGGAGGTAGTCGACTGCGATTTATTTCGTAAAACAGAGTCAAAACTTTGTGTAGGCCTTGGCAAGGATATCAGTGGTAATATTATTACGGTAGACCTTTCTAAAATGCCTCATATGCTTGTTGCCGGTTCTACCGGTTCCGGTAAATCTGTATGTATCAACACGATCATTGCCGGTATTTTATACAAAGCCCGTCCTGAAGAAGTCAAAATGATTTTAGTTGACCCTAAGGTTGTTGAACTTTCTAATTATAATGGTATTCCGCATTTACTGACTCCTGTTGTTACTGATTCCAAAAAAGCTGCTTCAGCTTTACATTGGGCTGTTGCCGAGATGGAACGCCGTTACAAGGCTTTTGCTGATAATCATGTGCGGGAAATCAATAGCTATAATGCACAGGCCGCGGAAAAAATGCCCTTTATCGTAATTATTATTGACGAATTAGCAGATTTGATGATGGTGGCTAAAGTAGATGTAGAAGATGCTATTCTGCGTTTGGCTCAAAAAGCCCGCGCAGCTGGTATCCATCTTATTTTGGCAACTCAGCGTCCGTCTGTTGATGTTATCACAGGAATTGTAAAAGCAAACATTCCTTCACGTATTGCTTTTGCTGTTTCTTCACAGACCGATTCCCGTACTATTTTGGATATGGGCGGTGCTGAAAAGCTATTGGGCAAAGGCGATATGCTTTTTTATCCTATCGGTACAAATAAACCTGTACGTGTACAAGGTGCTTTTGTGAGTGATGGAGAATTAAATAAGATTGTTGATTTTATCAAGAAGCAATCCATACCAGTCGAATATTCAGAAGAAGTTACTCAGCAGGTGTTAGAAAGTGATACTAAAGGTTCTAACGCAGCATCTGAAAATGGCAACGATCTGATGAGTGACGAACTTTTTGAAGATGCAGTCCGTTTAGTCATGGATACTGGTCAGGCATCTTCTTCAATGCTGCAGCGTAAATTTAGAATTGGTTATACGCGTGCTGCACGCTTAGTTGATTGTATGGAAGAACTTGGTATCGTAGGTCAGTCTGTTGGCAGCAAACCCCGCGAATTAATTATGTCGCGTCATGAAATAGAAGAACGTTTTTTTACAGCGCAATAAAGTATGATAGAGGAGGGTAAGCTTATGGATAATATAGGAGAAATTCTAAAAAATACCAGACTTGATAAAGGACTTTCTTTAGAGCAGGTAGAAGAAGCTACCAGTATCCGAAAAATCTATCTAGCGGCTATTGAAACAGGTGACTACGCTAAAATTCCAGGTGATGTTTTTACTAAAGGAATAATACGCACCTATGGTAATTATCTGGGGCTCAACGGTCCAGAATTAGTTACGCTTTACAAAGCTGCTTGTGCAGGTGTTGATCCAGAAGAAATAAAACCTGCTGAAATCCGTACAACTTCTAAAATAAGTGTTGCTCCTCATCTAAAACCGCAAAAAAATTCTTCGAATATTTTTACTTATCTGCTGTCATTTGTGTTGTTAGTTATAATTGCTGCTGCCGGTTATATTTTCTTATTCAGCAGCAGTGATCAGCCGGAAAATATTGTGACACCAAAACAATCAGCTTTAAGTGATGATACTGCCAAAAGCAATGAAATACCTGAGCAGGAAAAAGCAAAAATAGAAGCAGATGCAAAAAAAGCCAAAGAACGCGCTGAACAAGCGGCTGCTGCTAAAGCACAGAAAACGCCTGCTGACAATAAGCAAGTACAGCAGAAGCAGCAAGCTGTTCCTGATAAAAACAATCTAAATCTTTATATGTTTTGTAATGACAGATGCTGGGTAGAAGTTACTGTAGATGGAGAAAAAGTTTTTGAAGGAACTTTAGTAAGCAATCAGGAAAAAAACTTCTCTGCTGATAAAAAAATTATTGTAAAATATGGCAACATCAAGGCAATGCAGATTGCTGTTAACGGAAAGCCTGCTCCAGCTGAAAAAGTTGATGGAGTTGTCATTAAAGAATATAAGAAATAATATCGGAGGCCATAAATCCTAATGAAAGAATTTTTGCCGATTTCCCAGGAAGATATCAATGCCCGTGGTTGGGAACAAATAGATTTTTTGTTTATCAGCGGCGATGCCTATGTTGATCATCCTTCTTTTGGACCGGCTGTTATTTGTCGTGTATTAGAAGCGCAGGGTTATAAAGTCGCACTGTTGTGTCAGCCAGATTGGCGCAAGCTGAAAAATTTTGAGGTGCTGGGCAAGCCTCGTCTGGCAGTGCTTATTTCAGGTGGAAATCTTGATTCGATGCTTTGCCACTATACTGCGGCTAAAAAACCAAGAAAAAAAGATGCATATACACCTGGTGGCGAGATGGGGAAGCGCCCTGATCATGCTACTGTAGTTTACGCGCAGCAAATAAAACGCTTATGGCCGGAAATGCCGGTTATTATCGGAGGCATTGAAGCCAGTTTGCGCAGATTTGCGCATTTTGATTATTGGGAAAATAAAATTTTGCCTTCCATCTTAGTCGAAAGCAATGCCGACCTTTTGATATATGGTATGGGTGAAAAGCAGATCGTTGAAATTGCTGACTATTTAGCTGGCGGAGCTACTATCGAAGATATCCATTATGTGCGGGGTACAGCTTATTTAGCAGATGATTTGCAAGCGTTAGATGAATTTATTGAATTACCTTCATTAGAAGATATATTAAAAGATAGGGAAGCGTTTGCTAAAGCTTATAACCTACAAAGTAAAGAACTTGATCCATTTTCCGGGAAGATTGTTGTCCAAAAGAACGGCAAAAAATTCGTTGTTCAAAATCAAGTGCCATTTCCTTTGTTACAGGAAGAAATGGATGCTATTTATGATTTGGATTATATGCGTACTTATCATCCTGCTTATGAAAAATACGGAGGAGTGCCTGCAATAGAGGAGGTACAGTTTAGTGTTATCAGCTGCCGTGGTTGCTTTGGGAGTTGCTCTTTCTGTGCTATTCATTCCCATCAGGGAAGAATCATTCAGACACGCAGCCATGAATCTATCGTTCGGGAAGCAAAAAAAATCACTGAATTGCCAAATTTTAAGGGGTATATACATGATGTTGGCGGTCCGACTGCCAATTTCAGACATCCTTCCTGTGCCAAGCAATTAAAAGTAGGAGTTTGTCGCGACAGGCAGTGTCTGTTTCCCAAACCCTGTCCTAATCTTGATGCTGACCACAGCGATTATATAGCACTGCTGCAAAAAGTTCGTGCGCTTTCTGGAATAAAGAAAGTATTCGTTCGTTCCGGTATCCGTTACGATTATTTGTTAGCAGACAAAAATGATCGTTTCTTAGATGAATTATGTCGTTACCATGTCAGCGGGCAATTAAAAGTTGCTCCAGAGCATGTAGCAGAACATGCCTTATCTAATATGGGCAAGCCTGGTAAATCTGTTTATCTAAAGTTTATGCGTGCTTTTAATAAGAAAAATCAAGAAATAGGCCTCAAACAGTTTTTAGTACCTTACTTTATCTCCAGTCATCCCGGCTGCACTCTGCGTGATGCAGTTGAGTTAAGTGAATTTTTGAGGGATATCGGACATCAGCCTGAACAGGTGCAGGATTTTATTCCAACTCCAGGAAGCGCATCGACAGCAATGTATTATTCCGGTATCAATCCTGAAACTGGCAAAAAGGTTTTTGTTGCCCGTAATCCTCATGATAAAGCGATGCAGCGTGCTCTGATGCAATATAAAAATCCTAAAAACCGTCAGTTGGTTAAAGAAGCTTTACAGCAGACTAATCGTGGTGACCTTATTGGTGATGATGCGAAATGTTTACTGAAAATATCTTCTTCCCATAATCCAAAAGCACGACACAGCAAAATTGCATTTAACCCTAAAATTAACAAACGGCGGTAAAACAGGAGGTTAAAGATGCCTCAAAAAAAAATACTGTTAATCATTGCTCTGATGTTTGCATGTATAGCCTGGTTTATTTTTGATTCTGACAAAAATGAAACAAGTATAGCGGTGCATGGAAAAACTGAATTATTATTATATTCTAATTTAGATAACAGTTTTCTACAGGCTTTAATCAGCGAGTATAATAATGACCCTGATCGGAATGCTGTGATAAAACTATTACTGCCGGAAGAAAGAGAACAGGGAAAATTACCTGATTTGTATCTATTAGAGCATAATGAGCTGCAGCTTTTAAGTAAACAGCAGCGTTTATATGCCATTTTAAGTGAGGCTGGAGATTTATTACCGTCTGTTTTTAAAGATGAACAAAGTCAATGGTTCGGTGTCTTTTATGACCCTGTAGTTTTTTTGGTTAATCAAAGTTATGCCAGAAAATACGGTCAGGAAAATATTTTGAGTTGGCAGGATATCATTAAGCTTCAAAATGTGCGTGTGGCTATGGAAAATCTTTCCGATTCGGCAAATACGCGTAACTTTTTAGCTGCTTTTGCAAGTGTTCGAGGCGAGGAAAAAAGCCTGGCATATTTCAGAGGTCTTAACAGACAAATTCCTCAATATTCCCGCTTTCCTTTCACACCAATTCGCCTGACCACTGTTGGTGATGCAGACTTGGCTATTACTCGGCGCAGCTACGTATTCAAATATTTGGAAAATGATTTTCCTGCATATATCGTCTTTCCCAGTGAAGGGACTCCTGTAAGCTTATATGGGGTAGCCGTTGATGCTGCTTCTAAAAAATATGAGGATGCACAAATGTTCAGAGACTGGCTTTTAATGTCATCGGCACCGCAGAAAGTTGCGTTGGAGCAAAATACAGGTTATATGTTTTTACTATCCAATGGTTTAAATGGCAATCATATTGAGCAGCCTGAAAAATTATGGCTTAATACTGCTTATAATACTCTGGTACAACAGGAGATTTTAACAAATAAATGGCTGCAGTCGGCTAGATTTGCAGTAAAATAGATGGAGGAACAAACGTGAAAATAGGCTTAGTAAGTCTCGGCTGTCCTAAGAATCTCGTTGATTCTGAAACAATGTTGGGATTGATTCATGAACAGCAGATAACAATTACTAACGATCCTGCAGAAGCAGATTTGATTATTATAAATACCTGTGGTTTTATAGAATCTGCCAAAGAAGAATCTATTAATACTATTTTACAAATGGGGGAGTATAAAACAACATGGACCTGTAAATATTTGATTATTACCGGCTGCTTAGGGCAGCGTTATGCAGAAGAACTTTTAGAAAATATTCCTGAAGCAGATGCCGTTATAGGTACTGAATGCTATGAAGATATTGCTTATGTTATCCAAAGGGTCACTCAGGGAGAGCGGTTCATTATGCTGGAGTCTCTGAAAAAAGCAGAACTGGCGCCGCCAATCCCGGCACCGCGTATTTTAACAACTCCTGATTATATGGCATATTTAAAAATTGCCGAAGGCTGTGATAATTGCTGCTCTTACTGTATCATCCCCAAATTACGTGGACCTTATGTCAGCAAACCGTTTGAACAAGTGCTTGGCGAAGCCAAAGCATTAGTTGATAAGGGTGTTAAAGAGCTGATAGTTGTTGCACAGGATACAACTAGATACGGTGAAGATCTTTACGGTAAACTGCGCCTGCCGGAGCTCTTGTCTGAACTTAATAAACTGGAAGGCCTTAAATGGATCCGGGTCATGTATTGTTATCCAAATAATTTTACTGACGATTTGATTGAAGCTTTTGCCAGCTTGGATAAGGTTTGCAAATATGTGGATCTTCCGCTTCAGCATGCCAGCGATAGATTGCTAAGCAGCATGAATCGCTATGATACTAAATCAGAAGTTGAGGCATTGCTAAACAAATTACGGCAGCGTATACCAGGTATTACTATCAGAACTACGTTTATTGTCGGTTTTCCTGGAGAAACAGAAGCTGATTTCCAAGAATTAAAAGCTTTTGTTGAAGCACAGCGTTTCGACAATGCCGGTGTGTTCTCTTATTCCCAAGAAGAGGGAACTGTAGCAGCTGATTTGCCAGAACAGATAGATACGCAAATCAAGGAAGAACGTTTTCATGAATTAATGTCTTTGCAGGCACAAATATCAGAAGATATGCATCATAATATGGAAGATATGATTTTAGAAGTACTTGTTGAAGGTTGCGATGAGGAAAACCCTGATCTTGTTTTTGGTCGTTCATATAAAGAAGCTCCTAATATTGATGGCAGTATTTTTGTCGAAAACGCAGGAAATGTTCAAGCAGGTGAGTTTATTAAAGTAAAAATTTTACAGGGTTTCACCTACGAAATGGTAGGAGAGAGAATTTAATTTGCCAGCAAGGGGGCAAAACAAATGATCGTTGAAGTTGTAAATACAGGTACTGAGCTGCTGTTGGGAGAAATACTTAATACTAATTTTCAGTACTTATCACGACAATTAAATAAACTAGGCTATGATGTGCTTTATCAGACGACTGTTGGCGATAATGAGACCAGGCTGAGAAGCGTTTTAGAAATTGCTTTAGAAAGAGCGGATATCGTTATTACTACAGGTGGTCTTGGCCCTACAAGAGGCGATATCACTAAAGAAGTTATTGCTGATATGCTGGGACTGGAAATGTATCTGGATTTAGATACATGGGATAGGATTAATAGTTTTTTTGTTAAAAAAGGTCTTTGTATGTCATCTAATAATGATAAACAGGCAATGGTTCCTTTAGGTGCAGAAATTTTAATCAACGAAGTTGGAACTGCGCCGGGTTTGGTATTAGAACATAATGGCAAGCTAATTGTTTTGCTGCCTGGACCTCCGTCAGAATTAAATTACGTATGTGAACAGCGCTTTTTACCGTTACTTATGCAGCGTTATGCTCAACAAGGTATAATCTATTCGCGTATTTTAAAAATGCGTGGCATTGGAGAATCATCTGTTGCAGCGCAGCTTGATGATATTATCACTTCACAAAGTAATCCTACCATTGCCATTTATGCTCGCCGCGGTGAAATTATTGTTCGTATTACAGCTAAAGCGTCCGATGTTGAAGAAGCCAAAGCCTTGATTTCCGGCACAGAAGCACAAATCTATGAACGGTTAAGTAAATTTATTTATGGCGTTGATAATGCTTCTTTAGCAGAATATCTTGGTCAGGAACTATTAAAAAGCGGTAGTACGATTGCCTTTGCGGAATCCTGCACAGGAGGTTTAGCCAGCAGCATGATCACTGATATTCCTGGCAGCAGTGAATATCTTTTGGGCAGTGTTGTGACTTACAGCAATATGGCCAAACAAAAACTGGTCAACGTATCTGCGGAAAATTTAGAAAAATACGGCGCTGTCAGCGAACAGGTTGCCTGTGAGATGGCGTCCGGAGTGAGAGATCTTTTTGGAACAACTTATGGTGTAGGTATCACTGGTATTGCAGGTCCTGGTGGTGCCACAGAAGAAAAACCTGTAGGCTTAGTTTATATGGCTGTAGCTGATGGCAATGACGTACATTGTGTGAAACATCTTTTCGGCGGAACCAGAACTGAAAATAAACTGCGTAGTGCGTTAACGGCTATTTCTATGGTGATAGATAAAATAAAAGCAAGAAGAAATGAGGAAATTTAAACAATGACAACTAATGTACAAGAAATGTTCGGCAGCTTACTGCTGGATAAAAAAATCGTAGCATCTTTAACAGCTATGGGTTTTGAAGAACCGTCTCCGATCCAGGAGCAAACTATTCCTTTAGTACTAGAGGGTAGCGATGTTATAGGTCAGGCACAAACTGGTACTGGTAAAACAGCCGCCTTTGGTATTCCGGTCGTACAAAGTATTACCGATCATCGCCATATTCAAGCTCTGATTATGACTCCAACCCGTGAACTGGCAATCCAGGTTGCAGAAGAGATCGGTAAAATTGGACGTACTTCTAAAATTAAAGCATTACCTGTTTATGGCGGACAGCCTATCGACCGTCAGATCAGAGCTTTACGCAGCGGCGTGCAAATAGTTATTGGTACTCCAGGCCGTTTGATTGATCATATAAACCGTAAAACTATCAAACTTGATCATATTAAATTTTTAGTCCTGGATGAAGCTGATGAAATGTTGGATATGGGCTTTGTAGACGATATGGAAGAAATTATGAAAAATCTTCCTGCAGAACGTCAAACCTTGTTGTTTTCAGCAACTATGCCAAGACCGATCCTAAGCCTCACAAAAAAATATATGAAGGCTCCTAAAAATGTTACGATCAGCAAAGAGGAACTCACAGTTCCGCTTATCGATCAATATTATTTTGAAACTAAGGATAAGATCGAAGGTTTATGTCGTTTGCTTGATGCAGAAATAGATGGTAAGCTGATTATTTTCTGCCGCACTAAAAAAGGTGTTGATGATCTGGCTATTGCATTGGGAAGCCGCGGTTATATGGCTGAAGGTTTACATGGCGATTTAAGCCAAACTCAACGTGATCGTGTTATGAAGAAATTCCGTGACGGAACAGCTGATATTCTTATCGCTACGGACGTCGCTGCCCGCGGCATAGATATTGATAATATTACTCATGTTATCAATTTTGATATTCCTCAGGATCCGGAAAGCTATGTTCATCGTATTGGACGTACCGGCCGTGCAGGTAATACTGGTGTTGCTATGACCTTTATTACGCCGCGTGAATTTCGTCAGTTGAAACTTATCGAACGCACTACTAAAACCAAAATAACACGTCGTCAATTGCCGACTACAGCCAATGTTATTGAGCGTCAGCGTGAAATGATCGTTTCCAAAATGCAGAGTGTGCTGGATCAGTCTAACTATCATGATTATATGCCTATTGCAGCAAGCTTATTAAAAGAATATGATGCTGAAGATGTGGTTGCTGCTGCGTTAAAACTGATGCAGGAAGGTAATAAAGCTTTAGAAGCTTCGCCTGAAGATATTCTGGCGAAAGATTTAAGTAATACTGGTGGTCGTCCTGGCATGGTTCGTCTTTTCATGAATATTGGACGCAGCCAAAAAGTTACTGTTCAGGATATAGTTCGCACTATTGCTATTGAAGCTGATATTCCTGCCAAAGAAGTAGGTTTGATCAATATTTATGACAAGTTTACCTTTGTAGAAGTACCAGAAGATATGGCCGAAAAAGTTTTGGGTGTAATGCACAAAAACACGATTAAAGGCTATAAAATAAATGTCGAGCCGGCACGCGTTCGTCAGTAATTGTAAGAAAAGGAAGAGCAGATATGGTAAAATACCATGTCTGCTCTTTAAGGTGTAAATCATGCGTGAAATTTTAGGTAACAAAAAAGGAATACGGGATTCTGTTTTGAATGAATTAATTGCTTTGTACGATGTACAAGTGCCTTTAGGGCAGCTCATTTCTGCGGAATTAGCTTTAAAATTAGCTGATATTACAGAATTTATAAACAGAGAAATCTCTCTTTATATTTCTAGAAGCGGGCAAATAACTAATATTGTAATCGGTGGTAATGACAGTGTAGAACTGCCAGCAGTAGAAGGTCGCAGAGGTATTGGCAGATTAAGTGGAATCCGTTGTGTCCACACTCATCCAAATGGCAATCCAGTGTTGAGTGGAGTTGATTTTTCAGCGTTAAAAAATAATAAATTCGATGCCATGGTTACAATAGGTGTTACCGCACCTGATTACACGCAGTCCATAATTTCTTTTGGCATGATAGTTGGGCTTGACAAAGAAGAACAGTTTATCTGCGATGAATATGGACCTTTTTCTCTGGAAGAAGCAGAAGCTATTAATTTTATTAATGTAATCAATACAATAGAGCGGATTTTAGACAAGCAAACAAGTAGTTCCAGTTTAGCAGTAGCAGCAGAGAAAACCATTTTAGTTGGTATGGACTGGGGACAGATAAAAGGCGGTTGGACTGCTGAAGATTCGCTTGAAGAGTTAAAGCAGCTTGCGGATACAGCAGGTGCTGTAGTAGTGAACCGTTTTATTCAACGTCGTGCTAAACCGGATCCGGCATTTTTTATAGGAAAAGGAAAAGTACAGGAGCTGGCCTTGTATGCACAACAGGAAAATATTGATCTGTGCATTTTTGATGATGAACTGACACCGGCGCAGCAAAGAAATATAGAACAGGTAATGGGTGTTCGTATTCTTGATAGAACAGCTTTAATTTTGGATATTTTTGCTCAAAGAGCAAATTACAAGTAGAATTAGCACAGCTGCAATATAATCTACCGCGAATTATGGGTAAAGGACTTATTTTATCACGTTTAGGCGGCGGTATTGGTACCCGCGGTCCTGGCGAAACAAAATTAGAAGTTGATAGACGGCGTATTCGCGATCGTATAGCTTTTATCAAAGGCTCTATAGAAAAAGTTCGCGCTGTCCGGACTTTACATAGGATTAAGCGCGCCAAAAACCAAGTTCCTTCAATAAGTCTTGTTGGTTATACTAATGCAGGTAAATCTACATTACTAAATTTATTAACACAGTCTGATATTTATGCGAAAGATCAATTGTTTGCAACTCTTGATCCTACTACACGTCAGTTAATATTACCAGACAAGCACGAAGCAATACTTACTGATACTGTTGGTTTTATACAACGTTTGCCTCATCAATTAGTTGCAGCATTCAGATCTACTTTAGAAGAAGTCGCTGAGGCAGACTTATTGCTGCATGTCATTGACGTGAGCCATGAATTATACCAGGAACAAAGTGATGCTGTTTATAAGGTTTTAGAACAAATAGGTGCACAAAATAAAACAATACTCACCGTTTACAATAAAATAGATAAACTCCCCTCTGAAAATGCTTTGGCACAGCGTTTAGCACAGCAAGAAAATAGTGTTTGTATATCGGCTAAGAGTGGCATGGGTATCGAAGAACTCCTTGCTCTGATTTCAGAAAATCTGAAATTAAAATCTATAGAAGTCACTCTGCTTATTCCATATACAGAATCTGAAAAAGCTGCTAAACTACATACTATAGGTACTGTTTTAGAACAAGAATATAAAGAAAACGGTACTTTTATGAAGGTACGTCTGGCATCAGAACAGTTAGAGGATTTCGAAAAATTTATAATATGAGGACTATACGTAAATGACTGATTTTAAAAAAATAGAAGAGGAAGCATTATTAGAAGTATTACATGCTGCTGAAAGCTATGAAAAAGCAGCTTTGTATAATACAGAAAAGGTTATGCAAGCTTTTAGAAAGCATATGGTATCAGATTTTTATTTAAAACCAACTACTGGATATGCTTATTCCGATGTTGGCAGAGAAAAATTAGATGAAATATATGCTGATATTTTTAAAACGGAAGCGGCATTGGTACGATCTCAGTTTGTTTCAGGGACTCATGCATTAGCCGTTGCGTTACTCGGAGTTTTGAAAGCAGGCGATGAAGTAATCGCTGCTACAGGAGCTCCATATGACACAATGCAAACTATCATAGGCGTACCTGTAAAAACCCCTGGCTCTCTTACTGACTTAGGCGTAGTCTATAAAGAAATCCCCATGATTGGTTCACAAATTGATCTTGAAAAAATTACAGCTGCAATTACTGCTAAAACAAAAATGATCCATATTCAACGTTCATGCGGTTACAGTAGTGTGCGTAAAACGTTAAGAATTGAAGAAATAGGAACGATCTGTAAAGCAGCAAAAGCAATAAAGCCTGATATTATTTGTTTTGTTGACAACTGTTATGGTGAATTTATTGAAAAACAAGAACCAACAGAATTTGGAGCTGATCTAATGGCCGGTTCTCTTATCAAAAACCTTGGAGGCGGTCTTGCACCTACTGGCGGTTATATTGTTGGCCGAAAGGATTTAGTAGAACTTGCGTCATATAGATTAACCGCTCCAGGATTAGGCGGAGAAATGGGGGCTACACTTGGAGATACGGCCAGAGAATTATACCAGGGCTTATTCTTAGCTCCGCATATAGTTTTGCAAGCTGTTAAAACAGCAATTTTTGCTTCTGCAGTATTTTCACGCCTGGGTTATCAGGTTACTCCTTCTGCAAATGATAGACGCAGTGATATAATTCAGACTATTCGTTTGGAAACTAAAGAGCGTTTATGTAATTTTTGTATAGCCATACAAAAAAATTCACCAGTTGATGCACATGTTGTTCCAGTTCCTGCAATAATTCCTGGCTATCAAGATGAAATAATTATGGCAGCGGGGACTTTTGTACAAGGCGCATCAATAGAATTAAGTGCTGATGGCCCTTGCCGTGAACCTTATAATGTATATTTTCAAGGAGGACTTACTTTTGAGCACGGGCGTATTGCAATTATGTCAGCTGCAAAAATGGTAGGGGAGAAATAAAAACTCAAATTTTATATCAATTAAAAAGCAGATAAGAGGATTTTTATTGTTCCTCTTATCTGCTTTTTAATTATCTCAGAAAATAAAGACGGCTATATGACATCATATAGCCGTCTTTATGGTATTTATTTGACATATTATAGACATTACAGCATTCTGAATACTGCTATTACCTTACCAAGAACCTGAATATTATCAGTACCTGTTATGGGAGTATAGGCATCATTTTCTGGTTGTAGACGAATTGAACGTAATTCACGAAAATAACGCTTAACTGTTGTTTCTTCACCATCAATAAGAGCAACAACTATATCTCCGTTATTAGCAAAATTTTGCTTTCTGGCAACAATGTAATCATGATCAAGTATACCAGCTTTGATCATACTATCTCCAGAAACAGATAACATAAAAACATCTTCTTGACAGCCAAGCAAATCTAGTGGAATGGGATAGGTCTCCTCAACATTTTCAACTGCCAGAATAGGTTGCCCTGCAGTGACTTTGCCAACCAAAGGAACAGGAACTACCGTTTTCTGCCGCCAGCTGCTGTCTTGGGTCAATTCTATAGCGCGTGGTTTGGCTGGATCTCTTTGCAAAAAACCATATTCTTCTAATTTATGCAGATGAGTGTGTACGCTGGCACTTGAAGATAAACCCACTGCCTTACCAATTTCACGTACTGCAGGAGGATATCCCTTAGCATAAACGTGCTCACGAATGAAATCTAAAATAGCTCTTTGCCGATCGGAAAGCATTTCCTCTGTAATAACTCCATCAAAATCGCTGAAACGTGCTCTTCTTGCCATAAAACCAGCCTCCAATTCCAATCATCATATACTCAAAAAATTTCTAAAGATAGTAAGTTCATTTATTTCTATTCTAATTGTTTCTATTATATCAGGAACAGGTAAGAATGTCAAAACATCTGTTTGCAATCGTTCGTTTAATGAAATTATTCTTCAACAACTATCTACAACGAAATTTACCAATTTTCACCTTACGTCCGATAATATATATTATGTAAAATCCGATTCTGAAAATCATTGTGGCGACTATATACAAGCAAAGCTCTATAATTTTCTGAATAAATAATTATGAGGTGAATAATATGCGTTCAGTAATGGCTCATCAGTTCAGCCAAATACCAAGAGCTGAAATTCAGCGGTCATCTTTTAATCGTTCCCATGGTTATAAGACGACTTTCGATTCCGGTTATCTTGTTCCGTTTTATATTGATGAAGTTTTGCCCGGCGATACTTTTAATTTAAAATGTACGCTGTTTGCTCGGCTTGCAACTCCTATCGTTCCGTTCATGGATAATATGTTCATGGAAACGTTTTTTTTCTTTGTTCCGAATCGGTTGCTTTGGGACAACTGGCAAAAATTTAATGGTGAGCAGGAGAATCCCGGCGATTCTACTGATTTTCTTATCCCGACTATAAAGAATACTGGTTCTTTCGCTGTAGGCAGCATTGCTGACTATTTCGGTATTCCTACAGGTGTAAATAACCTTGAGGTTAACGCTTTGCCTTTCCGCGCCTATAATCTCATCTACAACGAATGGTTCAGAGATGAGAACTTACAGGACAGTCTTCCTGTTGAAAAAGGAGATGGCCCAGATGATGTTTCAGACTATAAACTTGTTAGACGTGGTAAACGTCATGACTATTTTACTTCTGCTTTACCTTGGCCTCAGAAAGGTCCCGGCGTGGAAATTCCTCTTGGTACTTCTGCTCCTGTTCTTGGATTTAAAAATGTTAGTTTTCCAAATTTAGTTACTACTCCCGGTGATGTTTTGGTTTCTGAATCATTTAGTGGTGATGGAAGAATACTTACTACTAAGAGTCCTTTTTCTGCTTCTAAATCTACTGTATCTGCATTGTCTACTGATGTTTCAGGTGTTTATGCTGATCTAACCACAGCTACAGCATACACAATTAATAGCTTGCGTCAGGCTTTCCAAGTACAACGTCTTTATGAGCGTGACGCTCGTGGTGGTACTCGTTATACCGAGATATTACGAGCGCACTTTGGTGTTGTTTCCCCTGATGCTCGCCTTCAACGTCCTGAATATCTCGGTGGTAGCTCCTCACCTATTAATATTAATCCTGTACAGCAGACTTCTGCTACTACCGATACTACTCCGCAAGGTAACCTTGCTGCCTTCGGTCTTACGTCCAGTAAGATTCATGGTTTTACGAAGTCTTTCGTTGAACATGGCTATATTATCGGCCTTGTTAATGTCCGTGCAGATTTGACTTATCAACAAGGGTTACAGCGTCTTTGGTCTCGTCAAACTCGCTTTGATTTCTATTGGCCAGCCCTTGCCCATCTCGGTGAACAAGCTGTCCTTAATAAAGAAATCTATGCTCAAGGCACTGCTGCAGATGATGAAGTATTCGGTTATCAAGAACGGTATGCAGAGTATCGTTACTATCCGTCTTTGATCACTGGTAAGTTCCGTTCTACTTATGCCCAGCCCCTTGACATGTGGCACTTATCTCAAAAATTCGATAGCCTGCCTACTCTGTCTGCTCAGTTTATCGAAGATAATCCGCCTGTGTCTCGTGTAATTGCTGTACAAGATGAACCACAGTTCTTGCTTGATACGTATTTTAGTCTTAATTGTGTACGTCCAATGCCTGTGTACAGTGTTCCTGGCTTGGTTGATCATTTTTAGGAGTTTATTGTTATGATTGATTTTAATTATCTTGTTGCTACTTTTTTTCTTATTATTGTTAGTGCTGTTTCTGCTACTATTGGTGTTTGTTTATCTGTTTTGATTATTGATAGGGTTTTTAGAAGGTTTATTAAGTAGGTGATTTTATGAGTTGGATATCTTCTGCGATCGGCGCCGTTGGATCCCTATGGGGCCAATCGTCCGCCAATTCTGCTGCTGCTTCAATGGCTCGCGAAAACAGAGAATGGCAAGAGTACATGTCCAATACAGCTCATCAGCGTGAAGTTAAAGACTTGCGTGCAGCTGGTCTTAATCCCATACTCTCCGCAATGGGCGGTTCTGGTGCTTCTACTCCTGCTGGTTCTACTTCCCAATTTGGTAATATAGCTGGTGCTATGCCTGAAGCTGCTAATGCTGCTGAAGGATATCGTTTGCAGCGTAAAATGCAGAATGAACAATTTAAAGTTATGGCTACTCAGTCAGATCTGAACAAGGAGCTTGAAATTAAAGCTAAAAATGACGGTTTGGCAAGTGCTGCGCAGGCTTTTAAACTTTCTGCTGACCGTGATTATACGTTTAAAATGACATCTTGGCTTGATAGGCTTAATGAAAATTCTATTGCTAACGCTAAAGCTCTTACGGCTGCCCAGGTTGCCAATTATGGAGCACAAGCGCAGGCTGCTCTTATGAATGCATCAAGTAATGCTACAGGCGTGTATAATCTTGGTTTATTGCAACATGCTGATTATGCCAAAAAATCTAAAGATGCTGATATGTATAATTCTCGTATTGGTCCTTATTTGCCTTACATTGATAAGGCTTTTGGATATGCTGACTCTATTTCTGGTTTTTTAAGAAGGAGGTGATATTTTGAATAAGTGGTTTACAGCATTGGTAACTGCTATTGCAGCAGCTGCTAGTTATCTTCTAGGAATTAATGGAAAGTAAGGTGATTTATTGTGGCAAGACGCAGACGTCTTACGCGTCGTGGTTCTCGTAGGTTATTCAGTAAAACAGCTTCTCGCACTCGCAAGCGCAATCTTCGTGCTCGTCCTATGCGTGGAGGCTTTAGAATCTAAATGACTTGTTATCGTCCGCTGATAGCATGGCGTAACCCTAATTCAATTAATCCTGAGACTGGAAAAGCTGCGATATTGTTTAGTCCGCCAGAAAACTGGAGAGATTGTGAGCCTATAAAGGTTCCTTGTGGTCAGTGCGTCGGTTGTCGGTTAGAGAGGTCTCGTCAATGGGCAATTAGATGTGTGCATGAAGCTTCTCTTTATGATAAAAATTGTTTTATTACGCTTACATTTGACGATGAGCACATAGCTCGTGACGGTAGTTTGCATTTAGAGGATTTTCAGAAATTCATGAAACGTCTTCGCAAGAAATTCGGAGAAGGTATAAGATTTTTTCATTGTGGTGAATATGGGACGCTTAACCAGCGTCCCCATCATCATGCTATATTGTTTAATTTTGATTTTCCTGATAAAGAGTTATGGAGTGTGAGAGATAATGTTAAACTCTATCGCAGTAGCTCTCTTGAGCGTCTCTGGCCTTATGGCTTTAGCACTATTGGTGACGTTTCTTTTGAGTCTGCTGCTTATGTGGCTAGGTATTGCCTTAAAAAGGTCACTGGAAGCGTGGCCGAAAGCCACTACCAAGGGCGAAAGCCCGAATACACGACCATGAGTCGCCGTCCTGGTATCGGGCGCGAATGGTTTTTAAAATACAAAAATGATATATTTCCTAATGATAAATGTGTTATTAGAGGTAATTTAGTATGTCGTCCGCCCCGTTACTATGACAAGATTTATGATAGTATAGACCCTGTAAGCTTTGAGAAAATACGTTCAAAACGTAAAATTGAAGCTCTTAAACAGTCTCAAATTCTTGATTATACGAGACTTAATGTAAAAGAGAAAGTAAAAAAATTAAAGCTGAAGCAGTTGCCTCGGCCTATTGAAATGTGAGGTATTTACTATGAAATTATATTCTGTGTATGATAAGAAAGCTATGTTTTTTGATTCCCCGTTTTGTGTTGAAAATGATGTTCAAGCTGCCCGTGCGTTTGATCAGGCTGTTAATGATCCTCGCTCTACTCTTTCTAAGTATCCTGCCGATTTTGCTTTGTACTACCTTGGTGAATATGATTCTGGCACTGGCGCTGTTATGTGTTCCGATATCCCACGCCTTAGACATGAAGCTATGGAGTTTGTTCGTAAGTCGGCTGTAGGCGAAGGTCACGAAGTCTCCGAGCCGAAGACGACTTTGCCCGCGGCAGGCGCTGAGGAGTGATATCATGCCTAAATTCAGAACTGCTTATGATAGAGATTCGGTTGAAGGTATTACCTTTACAGAGCCTACGCTTGCACAGCAGCACTTTAAAGATGAGTGCGATGTAAATAACATTCTTCGTAAGTATGAGGCTACTGGTTTAGTTACCCATGTCGCAAACGGTATGCCGTCCTACGGCGATTTTTCTTCTGTCTTAGAGTTCCAGCAAGCACAGAACATTTTAATCGAAGCACAGGACGCTTTTGACGCTCTCCCGGCCTCTTTGCGTAAACGCTTTGACAATGACCCCGCTGTTATGTTAGAGTTTATAGAGAACCCTGATAACAGAGAGGAGGCTGAAAAGCTTGGATTGGTCATCTCCAGAGGTTCTGGGACCGATGATAATAGTGGTCCCTCTGGTAATTTCGGCGGTGATAGCGCTGATAACGGCGGTCTTGATAATCCGTCTTCTTCTGGCAGCGATTCGCTGGCTTAATAGGCACTAACCTCCGATTCAGGAGGTCGGAACAGTTACCTACTTGATGTAACTGTTCCGACTGACACCTTTTAGGTATTTATGCAAGATTTTGAATAAAATTCTCAATAAATGCCTTTTTTATAAAGTGTCAGTTTATGGCGTAGCCTACAACAAAATTTCCCTGTTATATATATTATGTAAAGCAGTTACATAAAGATCATAAACCGCAACACAGCCGTCGGCAAGTATTAACGATATTTTTGATACAGTTAAACTCTATAACGTAAATATTTAACATAAATCCACATATATGCGTAAATTTCTCTTTTAAGCTGTTTTAATCGATTGTATTATAACTTCTATTCAATTTGTTTTTCACTTGCCTTAAAAACGATTTATGACGATGTATTTTTAGATAAAAACACCTGGATAATATTTTAAGACTTATTATCCAGGTGTTAGAAAGTATTTTTTAATATTTTTCTTTTAACAAAGAACTTTTGAATAAATTATAGCTGTCGTATTCTTTTTGGATCAAATTTGATTTCATCGTTTTATCTTGTGTAAAATAACATAACAGATTAATTCGATTATCTGCATCAAAGTAAACTTTCTTTTGCCCATGTATAGATAAATCTGTCAAATCGGTTTCTTGAAAAATGTCATAACCAGGTCGGTTGATTTTAGATAAAGTTTGTGGCAAATGTAAATCTACATCATAAGTAAATTGAAGCAGGCAGTTTTCTTGATTGATATCAATATCATGTGTAAAATTTTTAATCTGAACAAACTTTTCTAGTTTTGCTTTTTCACGTGGATTCAAAAACGGTTTGTTCATAAATTCTTCGAACATAATTTTAGTAAAAACAGGATTTTCTAAAAACTGCTTTGGGCCTTGGTCATGAGGACGAGCTGGCTTATATTCTGCCGAAATACCTATAACACCTTCGGAATAAGCTTTTAAAATTTTGCTAAAATCAAAGTCATCAATATTATTAGATTCCACATTCATACCTATTTTGGTAGTTTCAATATTAAATAATTTAGAATCTATATACTCCTTCCCCATCTTTTCCAAGCTGCTGACAGGTAATGCAGAGAAGAAGCTGACAGGCATATTTTCCACTTTTTGATTGCTTTGAATGTACAGCCAGTTATGTGGGACTTTGAACTCTTTGTTAAAAATACTATCTTTAATTATAAGTTCAGAATTAGATAATTGTGGTTTAAAGAAATTCAGTTTTTTTGTAAACGCTTTAGAGAATTTCTTATATGCACGTTTATCAACTTTATTGTCTGTAAACTTTTGAATAAATTTATCAGCTTTATTTTCTGCAAACACTGTTTCACTTTGTTCTATTGCAGGAAACTCAACATATCCACTGCTTATGTTATATAATTGATCATTTTGTGACAAAATATAAATTTTAGAAATTAAATTGTACTGAGCTGTCATCTGTTTACCATCAGCACTGAATTTAACATAAGGATTATATTTTTGTATATTCTGCTGTTCTTTCCGAGTATAAGCAATTGGCAATTTTATTTCATAATTCAACAGCATATCATTGTTGATTTCTAATGCTGGTATTTTGTTAATCTTTGTTATTTTATAGTTTTTATTACCAGGTAAAGATTGTGGATTATCCTGCATAAGTTTCTGCATATATACTTGTAACTCATTTTGCGGTACAGTAAGATAAGCATAAGCAGGATCAGCTAAGATATCTTTTCCAGCTTTAATATCTTCAGCTATCTTCTTTAAATCACTTTCAAATTTATTGGTAGCAAAAGCTGTTTTCGTATATTTTTCAATAGATTGCTGACTTATAGCTGCTATACCATGCATGCCAGACTTATTGCTGCCTGCCGCAAACAGATCTTTACTGACAATAATAGTGTTATCATCTGGAATATCGACACTAAAACCAGCTTCTTCACTGCGATAGTCGAAAGCATAGCAGCTGGAAAGACTGACCAAGATACCGAATGTGATGATTCCTGAACAGATTGTTTTTCTCATATTTATGTCTCCTTTGCATTCATACTGCTAAGTAAAGGGGCATCAAAATCACTGTAAATCAAGCATCTTAATATTCTCTATGAGTTCTTTAGAAGCTGGTTGTTCTGTATTTCTAAGAGTGGATGTATAAACTACAAGACCACCTTTTTTCTTTGTAAAGAAAATTCTGCCGGTATTGTCGAAATCTTTTTTATCTTTTAAATTAAATGATAGATCGAAATTTATATATCCTATTTTAGGAGTAATATTGACATCAAAATCAAACTTACTGTTTTTATAGTAGCGGCTGCTTTCAATATAGTTTTTTAGCTCTGAAAACAACAACTGCATCTCTGCTTTAGTAGCTTCTGGATTTTCTAAATAAGCAGCTGTCTCAAATTCTTTTGTTTCACAGGAAACTGACCATACACTTTCTGTTAGTAAATCCATCCATGACGCTATATTTTCTTCGGAAACATTATCAGCTATTTTCTCTTTATCTAAGTCATTCGCTTCCAAATTTTGAGTTTTTTCCTTAATTTTTTCCAAGGTTTCCAACGGTAAGGCAAAAGTCAAACAAGCTTTCGGATTATCAGAAAAGTAACTTTGAACATAATACCAATTTTCAGGAAGATCAAATCTAAATTTTCCTATTTTATCAGTGTAAATTAATGTATTAGTATTTGCAGAAGGTTTTGTTATTAACACACCTTTTCGATACTCGTTACGTACTGATTCAGCTGATACTTCAGACTCTTTTTGGCTGTTTAAGACTTTGGTACTGATTACGTATAATCTGTTATTTGCAGAAAGCAAATCGATTGAACATAAATATGAATTTTTATCCTTAATTTCGTTTTCCATATTTTCAGTAAACTGCATATTTAAACTTTTTCTGCCATGGATTTTTTGAGTTTGAATATTAAAAGCAACATCATTGGGCAGCTGTTTAATAAAAGGTTTATCTGAAGGCCAGTAGAGAACAGGATCCAATAATTTAAGACTGGCTTTTTGAGGATCAATACCAGAACGTTCTAATAATTCAATTGCCGTATAATCATCATTAAAAGCATCTGTAGTGAAATTTTCTTCTAATAAATCTGATGCCTGTTTTTGATTCAGGCTATAAACGTAAATAAAATTACCATTAGGCTGCATTCCACCATAAAAATTTTTACTTACAATGTTTATTTCCTGTTGTGGTATGTTTATTTTAAAGCCAGCTTCAGGATTACGATATTCTTTTGCATAACCGATATTTAGTAATGACAATTGAATTAACAGGGATAGAAATATCAAGAATTTTATCACTTTACCACCTCGTTAATTATTTTGTAATAATTTCAACCATCATACCACTGTCTAAATTGCATGCATTAGCTTCGTCAGTATCAATATGTACTTCATCAGCATTCCCTTCACCGGCACGCACTAAAACATTATTCATAATTAAAGCACGTTCTCCATTTGTTTGGATAGAAACGATATCGCCATCTTTTAAACCATATGTTTCTGCTGTTTCAGGATATAAATGGATATGCCGTGCAGCTATAATAACACCTTCTGTAATTTCTACTTCACCTTTAGGTCCTACTAATTTTCCTCCAGCAGATTCTTTAATATCTCCAGAATTTCGAATTGGAGGATTCAGACCTACTTTTCTGGCATCAGTAAAAGATAGCTCCAGTTGTGTATATTTACGCAAAGGACCGATGATCCTTAATTTCATCTCACCTTTAGCAGTTACTAAAGTAATCTGCTCTTCCGAAGAATACTGTCCCGGTTGTCCAATATATTTTTTGGGGTGTAATTCAGACCCTTCACCAAATAAAATGTTCATATGCTCGCGGCATAAATGAGCATGACGTGCAGAAACTCCTACGGAAATTGCATTTTATTCACCTCGAAGAAAATTTTTTAATATAAAACTTATCTTACTTATTTTAACATATCATAGAAGTTTTTACCATTCTGAAGTTAAGTAAAATAAAAACAAATATGAATAGAAAATTAAAAATATCCGGCAAATTTTTGCCGGATATTTTATACGGTTATTATTATCAGAGAAAGAAATTTTTAATTAATGTTTTGACAAATATTCATCAATTGCCAGAGCTGCTTTTTTACCGGCTCCCATAGCAGAAATTACTGTTGCCGCACCAGTAACTATATCGCCACCGGCAAAAACACCAGGAATAGATGTAGCACCTTCTTCATTAGCAACAATATTGCCGCGTTTATTAGTTTCCAGTTCAGGTGTTGTTTGTTTAAGTAAAGGATTAGGCCCTTGGCCTATCGCCATAACTACCATATCAACATCAAGAACATATTCTGAACCTTTGATTTCTACAGGAGAGCGCCGTCCTGATGCATCAGGTTCACCAAGTTCCATTTTTACACATTCCATACCATTAACCCAGCCCTTATCATTTCCGAGAATACGGGTAGGATTATTGAGCAGTCTCAGTTCAATGCCTTCCTCTTTAGCATGGCCTATCTCTTCTTTGCGAGCCGGCATTTCGTCTTCGCTGCGGCGATAAACTATATATACCTGTTCAGCGCCAAGACGTTTTGCTGTACGCGCGGCATCCATAGCAACGTTTCCAGCACCGACAACGGCAACATTTTTACCTACATATACAGGAGTTGCAACATTAGGAAATTGGTATGCACGCATTAAATTAACTCTAGTAAGAAATTCATTTGCAGAATAGACTCCATTTAAATTTTCGCCATCTATATGCATGAAATGTGGCAATCCAGCACCTGTACCTACATAAACGGCACTGAATCCTTCTTCATCCATTAATTCTTTGATGGTGAAGGTTCTGCCAATGACGGCATTAGGGATTATTTTTACCCCCAAATCTTTTAAGGCGTCAATTTCGTGTTTTACAATTTCTTTCGGCAAGCGAAATTGTGGAATACCATACATTAAAACTCCACCTGGAGCATGAAGAGCCTCATACATAGTAACATCATAGCCCATTTTCGCAAGATCTCCTGCAGCTGTTAAACCTGAAGGACCACTGCCAACAATTGCTATCTTTTTATCTTTTGATGAATCTATATCAGTTTTGGTGATATCAATTCCCTGCTCACGAGCATAATCTGCAACAAAGCGTTCGAGACGTCCGATAGCAACGGATTCTCCTTTGATACCTAAAACGCATTTACTTTCACACTGATTTTCCTGAGGACAAACGCGTCCGCAAACAGCTGGTAAACTATTTTTACGTTTCAGGATAGTTATAGCTTCATTTAATTTACTTTGAGCAATAGCTTGAATAAAAGCTGGTATTTCTACATTAACCGGACAACCTTCAACGCAGCGCGGTTTAGGACAATTTAAGCAACGCTGTGCTTCATCGATAGCAGTTGCCATATCATAACCAAGCGCTACCTCTTCAAAATTTTTATTTCTTATATCAGCCGGTTGTTCCGGCATAGGATTTCTCATTCCTCCACGCATTTGCAATGACCTCCGCAGCTATATTCAAGCATTTCCTGACCTTTATACATTTGCTGACGCTGAACAAGATTAGCAAAATCTACTAAATGTGCGTCAAATTCCGGGCCGTCAACACATGCAAATTTATTTTCATCCCCTACCCTGACACGACACCCACCGCACATTCCGGTTCCGTCAACCATAATAGTATTTAAACTTGCAGTAGTCGGTGTTCCATAGGGTCGGGTAGTTTCTGCAACATTCTTCATCATAATAACAGGTCCAATAGCCAAGACTAAATCAATTTTTTCACCGGCTTCAAGCATTGCTTTCAGAGGATCTGTAACAAAGCCTTTCTGACCAGCACTTCCATCATCAGTAGTAATAATCAATTCATCACTGACAGCTTCCATTTTTTCTTTAAAAATAATCAGATCTTTATTGCGGGCACCGATAATAGAAATGACTTTATTACCCAATTTATGATAAGCACGAGCAATGGGATAAACCGGTGCAACGCCGATACCGCCACCAACGCAAACAACCGTACCGAATTTACCCATATGTGAAGGCATTCCTAATGGGCCAAGAACATCTAAAATTTCATCACCAACAATAAAAGTTTCACAAAGATGTGTTGTAGTATTGCCTACTGTTTGCACAATCAAAGTTATTGTCCCTTTTTCACGATCAAAATCAGCTATAGTCAAAGGGATACGTTCGCTGTTTTCATCTGTACGAATCATAACAAATTGACCGGGTTGGCATTTATGAGCTATCATTGGCGCTTCAATAATAAATTCATAAACAGCAGGTGCTAAATTGTTTTTTACAAGTATTTTTGCCACTCTCGTCACTCCTAAAGTTTTTTGCTTTATCTAGTTAAGCGATGGCCTCGCATATTGGCCTCCGCATAAATTTTTTCTACATCCATTTCCAACAGTTCGCCATTTTTCATTAAAACTTTACCGTTGACAATAACTGTATCAGCATCAGTTGCGCTTGCAGCATAAACCAGTAAAGAAACACGATCATGGCGTGGATACCAATAAGGCTTCTGCATATCGTAAAGAACAATATCAGCTTTCTGACCTACCTCAATCTCTCCTACATCAGTAAATCCCAAAGCCGAAGCACCTTGTTTAGTTGCCAATTTTAAAGCTTCCTGGGCGGGAATAAGCAATGGATCACCGCTTATTCCTTTATGAAGCATAGCTGCCAGACGGCACTCTTCTAAAAGATCCAAATTATTATTGCTTGACGTTCCATCAGTACCTAAACCGACTATAATACCACGTTTAAGCATTGCCGGCACTGGAGCAATACCGCTGGCCAGCTTTAGATTGCTCTGCGGATTATGTGCTACACGGACTTTTTTATCAGCCATTATATCCAAGTCTGCTTCACTTACATGCACGCAATGTGCAGCTAAAGTTCCGCAATCAAACATATCTAAACTATTCATTAGTTTTATAGGTGTCATATTGTGCTCTTTTACACAATCGCTTACTTCTCCTGCCGTTTCACATAAATGCATATGAATTTCCGCATTCAATTCACCGGCTTTAGCTACAACTTTCTTTAAATATGGGACAGGACAAGTATAGGGAGCATGAGGACCAAACATTACTCTAATACGGCCATCAGCTTTTCCATGCCAGTTTTTAAAAAGCATTTCATTATCCTGCAGTTTTTCATCAGCATCTGGTGTAAGTCCAACCAGACCACGGCTTAAAGAAGCACGAATACCAGTTTCATTCACTGCCTGGGCAACTTTATCCATTGCAAAATACATATCTGCAAAACATGTAGTTCCTGTTTTAAGCATTTCTGCGATTGAAAGCATTGTGCCCCAATAGATATCTTCATCATTTAATCCCGCTTCTGCAGGCCAGATTTTATTTTGCAGCCAGTCCATCAATACCATATCGTCTGCGTAACTGCGCAATAAAGTCATAGCAGCATGTGTATGAGTGTTTACCAGACCAGGCACTGCAATCTTATCAGAAGCATTGATTATTTCAGCATTTTCAAAACCTGTTGGCATTTCTTTGCTGATAACACTGATAGTGTCATTATCAATGCCTAAAAAATATTTTTCGTTATCGGGAGCAGAAATTATTTCTACATTTTTTATTAGTAATTTACTCAAGTACTTCATCTCCCTTTTCTATTTGTCGTTTAGAATAATGCTGCTTGTAGAAATCATGCATTATAGCAATGTCTGATTCCGGTAATAATTTAGCACCGCCCATAGTTTCACAAATACAATAAATATGTGCTGCTTTCTCAACTATTTCAGCAGTCATTAAAGCAGTTTCTAAAGAAATTCCCCAGCATACAACTCCATGGTTAGCTAGTAATGCAGCTTTTTTATCTTGTAAAGCTATTAAGGCATTTTCAGCTAATACTTTTGTTCCCGGTAACGCATATTCGGCAACGTCCACACTACCGCCTATTATTTGCACCAGATCTTCAATTAACCCTGGTATCGATCTATGCAGCGCAGCGCAGGCACTGGCATAAACACTATGTGTATGAACTATGGCTTGTGCTGCAGGTATAGCATTATAGATTGCCAGATGCAGAGGTGTTTCTGATGAAGGAATCAAAGCTCCTTTTATTTTATTACCTTGCATATCCACAACAACAATATCTTCAGTATTTAAGCTGTCATAACTACGTCCAGATGGTGTTATTGCACAACGTGAAGTATCTATTTTTATACTTAGGTTTCCCCAAGATCCTGCAATCATTTTTTGCTCGACCATTTTTATGCCTGCAGTAACTATTTGTCTACGAGCCGCATCAATAATGAGATCATCCTGCAAAATTAACACTTCCTTTAGGCCTGGTGCAGATATGTTTCCTGTTCCTGCGTTAACTTATCAATACCTACACCCATAGCTTGTAATTTAAGCGCAGCAATTTCTGTATTCAACTCTTCTGGTAAAACATAAAGTTTATTTTCAAGTTCATTTTTATGTTCCCACAGATATTTCATTGCTAAAAACTGCATAGCAAAAGAAAGATCCATTACTTCTACAGGGTGTCCATCGCCGCAGGCCAGATTTACAAGACGGCCTTCTCCCAATAAATTTATTTTGCGGCCATTTGACATCGTAAAAGTTCTGATATTTTTTCTAACCTCATACGACGGTTCTACAGTTAATTCTTCAAGATGCTTGATGTTTATTTCAACATCGAAATGACCAGCATTGCTAAGAATGGCTCCATCTTTCATAACAGCAAAATGTTCTTTTGTGATAACATCTTTACAGCCGGTAACGGTAACAAAGAAATCGCCATATTTAGCAGCTTCCTGCATAGGCATTACTCTGAACCCATCAAAAACAGCTTCTATCCCTTTAATAGGGTCTATTTCAGTAACTATAACATTAGCTCCTAATCCTTTAGCACGCATTGCTACACCTTTGCCGCACCAGCCATAACCAGCAACGACTACTGTTTTTCCTGCAACAGAAAGGTTTGTAGTGCGCATAATACCATCCCAAGAAGATTGGCCAGTGCCATAACGATTATCGAAAAGATATTTGCAATAAGCATCATTAACTGCAATCATGGGGAAAGCCAACTTACCGTTATTGGATAAAGCCTTTAAACGATGCACGCCAGTAGTAGTTTCTTCACTGCCGCCAATAAGTTTGGCAACCAAATTTTTGCGTTCACCGTGCAGCATATTGACAAGATCCCCGCCATCATCAATGATAAGATCAGGCTCAACATCTAATGCTTTGCTGAGATACATATCGTATTCTTTATCAGTACAGTTATGGGTTGCAAAAACAGTAACACCGCTATCAGCTAACGCTGCAGCTACATCATCCTGAGTAGACAGCGGATTGCTGCCGGTTACCACTACATTAGCGCCAGCATTTTTGAGTACTTGGGCCAAATATGCAGTTTTCGCTTCTAAATGAATGGTAACTACCATATTCAAACCATTAAAAATTTGATTTTTACTATATTTTTCATTAAGAATATTGAGCAAAGGCATATGCTCCTTTACCCAAGAGATTTTTTGCTTTCCGGATGGTGCTAAAGCTATATCACGAATCATACTTTCCATAGTTAATATTAGTCCTCCTCTTGCAGTATTTTCTGCAATTTTTTTATATTTTCTATATATGGCGCAGATATAACACCATATTCTGTAATAATGCCGGTAATCAGTTCTCCCGGAGTGACGTCAAAAGCAGGATTAAAAACATTCACCTGCTGTGGTGCTGTTACCACACTATGAAGCAATCGTACTTCGTCAGCAGAACGTTCTTCAATAGGGATCTGTTTGCCAGTTTCTAAAGTAAAATCAAAAGTACTGATCGGTGCAGCAATATAAAATGGTATCTGATGATATTTTGCAGCCAATGCCACTCCATAAGTACCGATTTTATTTGCCGTATCACCATTGGCAGCAATTCTATCTGCGCCGACTATAACAGAGTCTATATGTTGAGTTTGCATAACCCAGGCTGCCATATTGTCGGTAATCAAAGTAACAGGAATATTATCTTCTATTAATTCCCAGGCTGTTAAACGCGCCCCCTGTAATAACGGTCGTGTCTCATCTGCGTATACCATCTCCAGCCGTCCATCTAAAAAAGCTTGTCTGACAACTCCCAAGGCAGTTCCCCATCCACAGGTAGCTAAAGCTCCTGCATTACAATGCGTGAGTATTCTGGCTTGCTGCGGCAATAATGCGGCCCCATAGATACCAATCCTTCTATTGACTTCAATATCCTCCTGATAAATTTTACAGGCTAAATTTCCCAATGAAGTTTCAATAGCTTTTAAAGATTGCTGTGCATTTATCATAGCAACAGCATGTTTATATATTTTTTCAACTGCCCAACCAAGATTAACTGCTGTCGGGCGAGTAGAAAGCAAAAAGTTTTTTATTTTTTTGAACTCTATTAAAAGAGTTTCCTGGCTGAAATCAGCATATCTTGATGCAAGCTCCTGCCATCCTAATACCATTCCAAAGGCCGCAGCCGCACCAATAGCAGGTGCTCCTCGTACTTCCAAACGTTTTATTGCTTCTCCTACTCTACGGTAATCTTTACAAAGAATAGTTATAATTTCTGATGGCAGCTTCGTCTGATCTAATAAAAGCAGGCTCTGTCCCTGCCATTCCATAGTTTTAACCATTTTTACAGGCTCCTTATAAAGTAAAACCACCAAATTCAGTCATACACTGCGGGCATCCACACTCCATACTATCAGCTTCATTAGCAGCAATAAAGGCGCTGATAAGCTGTTCCATATTTTTAATACTTTTATCCATAGCTTCAACTACTTCACTGTGAGAAAGAGGTGTCGGAGAAATTCCGGCAGCCATATTAGTAACTATGGAACAATTTGTATAACACATTTCTGCTTCTCTGGCCAGCAAGGATTCCGGCATATTAGTCATACCAACGAGGTCACCGCCCAACATTGCAAACATTTTTATTTCAGCAGCAGTTTCAAAGCGAGGTCCCTCAGTACATACATAGCAGCCTTTTTTATGAAAAATAATATCTGTTTTATATAAACAATTAATTACTTTGTCTCGTAATCTTGGACAGTAAGGATTGGTAAAATCAACATGAGCGACACCACGTTCTGGATTGTCGTAAAAAGTATTGATACGGCTTTTCGTAAAATCTAAAACCTGATCACATACAACGAAATGTCCGGGTTCCATATCAGGATTTAAAGATCCAACTGCAGTAGTCGCAAAAATTTCTTCTGTACCGAGACTTTTCAGTGCCCAGATATTTGCACGATAGTTTACTTTATGCGGAGCTGTTTTATGTCCCACACCATGACGGGTAATGAAAATTACCTGATTGCCGCACATTGTTCCAATATTACATAAAGCTGCTCCATAAGGAGTTTGAATCACCTTTTCCTCAAAACATTGTAACGTTTCCGGACTATAGATTCCTGTTCCACCTATGATTGCTATTTTACGCATATTGTCCTCCTTAGTGTTTATTGTTCAGATCATCAATAATCTTTATCAGATCTGGCATTTCTTTCAGAATATACGTTGGATTACCTTCATCAAGCATTTCCTGCCAGTCAAAGCTGGTATAACTAACAGCTGCCGTACCATAACAGCCTGCCGCCTGTCCACTTTGTAAATCAAAAGGACTGTCGCCTATACAAAGGCATTCTTCAGCTTTCAGTTTAAGAGCGCTCAAGGCTTTCTCCATTGGTTCTGGATGTGGTTTATGATGTTGACATATATCACATCCAATAACCGCTTCTATATAGGTTTCCAACCCCATACACTGCAAACCGCGTTTGGCCATTGGTACCTTTTTGGAAGTAACAACAGCCATTTTTATTCCACGCTGCTGCAAAACAGACAATGTTTCTTTAACCCCTGGAAACGGTTTAATAAGCTCATCGTGATATTTTAGATTGAACTCTCTATAAACTGCACATAATGTTTCTACCTGATTTTTATCTACATAATTTTCCATAGCACTGCGTAACGGCAGCCCAAAATATTTCACCAACTCTGCACGTGGCATCTTTTTATTCAAGCAAACTGCAAAGCTGTGTTCAAATGCTTGGATTATCAAATCGATAGTATCGATCAATGTTCCATCTAAATCAAATAAAATACCGCGTATCTTCACAAACTTCTCCTTATATATTTTATATCTTATCATCTTATAATAACATAAAAGCCTTATAAAATAAAGAATTCAAGCATTTTATAAAGAAAAAGACCGCTCTTTAGAAGAGCGGTCAAAAGTTATTGTTTTTTAGGAAATACGACTTGTTTCGGCCCAAGTTCAGCATTTTCCGGAATTAAAACTTCGTTAAAGCTTATTCCGCGAGTATGAGCAGTGTGGCTCCATTCATGATCATGCCTGTGAATATACCCCAGTACAGTAATAGGTATCCAGCTGTAAATAAAGAGCGGATACAATAAAAGGTACATCCATGATTTAAAAGAAGCATGAATTTTAAAAAGTACAATCATAGGAAAAATATACTGACCTATACCTATCAGCGTCCAAACTTCTAACGGTAGAATAGCATATAAGACATTTGTATAGAAAGGATAAAATTGATAGATATAACTGCAAATGACAAAAAAAGTAGAAATAAGTAAGAAATACGGTTGGAATAAATTGATTATTCCATCAAGAACAACGATATTTCTTTCCTTAATGCCTTTTATAAACAATTTACCGATATAACGGTTTGCTACATCAAAATGCCCTTGAGCCCAACGTTTACGTTGATTCCAGGATTGCATAAAAGTAAGAGGCTTTTCATCATAGACGATGGCATCATGTGCCCAAGTAGTAGGTATACCTTCCAACAAAGCTTTCATTGTAAATTCCATATCTTCTGTAAGGCATGTAGCACCCCAGCCATGTCTGCGCAATATATCTGTAGAAATACACATACCAGTGCCGCCAAGACAGCTAGATAAACCGATATTATATTTAGCTAAATGCCATACATGAAATAGAAAATACTCCGGAAATCCAGGTATCATTAGGATTTTTAGAGTCCAAATATCCCTGAATTAATCGTTCACCTTTACATAAACGGCTGTTCATTTCTCTTAAAAAGTTAGGATGAACTAAATTATCTGCATCAAAGACACAAACAGCATCATATTGACGTTCCATTTCAAAAAGCCTTTGGAACATCCAATCCATTGCAAATCCTTTGCCTTTTTCATTATCATTAAAGCGTTCATAAACGATTGCTCCTGCTTGACGGGCAATTTGCGCTGTATTGTCTTTACAGTTATCTGCAACTACAAAAATATCATATAACTGATCAGAATAATTGAGCAGATGCAGATTCTCGACCAATTGACCGATAACTTGCTCTTCATTGTGTGCACAGACGATCATAGCAAAAGTTTTTTGCTCATCATAAATTTTTTCTTCTGGTCTGCGGCCAAAAAGGCCAAAGAAAGAAAGCGCAAAATAATAGATCGTGAAGAATACAATTAAAAGCTGCAACGGAATCATGATCAAGTCAAAATAGGTACTCATCAAAAATCTCCTTGCTTTCTAAAAATATTTACTGCTTGTTTAGCATTTTTGCATAAACACAGTTAATAATCCCAGCTAACGAATAGGTAAACATGGCCGCAAAAGGCCATGCTGAAAGGTTTACATAAAGTAAATATATGCCAACAGCAGCAGCAACAATTACCGGAGGTAAAAACATTGGATTTCCTTTACCTTTAAAATCCGGAAATTTTACATTACTATACATAATACAACCAATTACAAAAGTTAGAATTGCAACAAAATAAGTGGAAAAGGAATAACCAGAAAGAACATACGTTGCTAAAACACAGGCTCCCGCAGGAATCGGCATGCCTTGAAAATATCCCTTTATCTCACCAACATTTACATTAAATCTTGCTAAACGCATAGCACCACAAATTGTAAAAATGGAAGCAATGAGTTTTCCAAGTAAACCTAAATCTGTCATACCATATTGATAAATAAGAATAGCAGGAGCGACACCAAAAGAACCTAAATCACATAAAGAATCCAGTTCTTTACCAAATTCCCCGCCTCCTACTCCTAAAAAGCGAGCAGCTCTTCCATCCATAGAATCTGCAATAACAGCCAATATTATAAATATAGCTGCTCTGGAAAAATTGCCTTCAAATGTATCAAAAATAGATAACACGCCAAATGTTAAACTTAATGCACTAATGCTGTTAGGTATGATACGACGATAATTCATCTTTTAATGAACCCTCCCGATCAGAGAAACTCCTCCAACTACTGAATCACCTTTTTTTACAAGAATTTCAACATTTTTTGGTAAAACGAGTTCAGTACTTGATCCAAATTTAATCATACCATAACATTCGCCTTGTTTCAAATTATGACCTAAAGTCACCCACGATACAATACGACGCGCCAGTAATCCTGCAACCTGAATAACCAAAACTCTCATCTTATCATTTTGAACTCCAATAGCATGACGTTCATTTTCAAAAGAGGCAGATTTTTTATATGCCGGCACAAACTGCCCACATGTATAACGCTGGTATTTTATTTCACCATTAACAGGGCTGCGATTGACATGCACATTAAAAACGGAAAGGAAAATAGTAACCTTTATAGCATCTTCATTTAAATATTCTTCATCATAAAAGTCTTCTATTGCCATTACTGTTCCATCTGCAGGAGAATAAATAATAGAGTCATCTGATTGTGTAGGACGATTGGGATTACGGAAAAAATAAATAAAAAATAGCATTAACACTGCAGGAACTACGGCCCATATTAAACTACCCCAATAACCTACAGCAAAAGTAATAATAGCAAAAGCAAATATGAACGGATGACCGTCTTTGACTATATTCATAGAGAGTCCCTCTCTTTCGGCAAGTTTAAGAAAAGAAAAAGAAAACAATAATGTGATGAACCTTTAGTTCATCACATTATTATAATACAGCCATATCTTTTTGTCCATTTTTATTTCATTTGGAACAAATTACTTTAATAACAAATTTAGGTAAAGCAAGCATTCTTGTAAAACGGCTTGGTTGTTTGTAGAGCCTAAAAAGCCATTCCAAAGAATATTTTTGCATCCATAACGGTGCACGTTCCATTTTTCCGGCCAACACATCAAAACTACCGCCTATTCCCATAGTAATATAAGGTTTTAGCTCTTGAAGATGTGTCTGAAGCCATTTTTCCTGTTTAGGGGCTCCCAACGCAATAAATAAAATCTGTGCGCCGCTATTATTAATGGCATCTATTATAGACTTGTTATCACTGTCTTTAAAATAACCATCCCTGCATCCAACTACAGTTACACCAGGATATAAACTTTCTGCTTTTTTCTTTGCAGCTTCAGCTATACCAGGCGACGCGCCAAAGAAAAAAACTCTATAACCTTTCTCAGCAGCCAGATTAAGTAAACGATTAAATAAGTCAAACCCTGCAACTCTCTCCGGCACAGCATATCCTAACTGTCTGCCTGCCCAAACGGTACCGGCGCCATCAGGCAGGACTAAATCGGCAACATTAGTTAAGATATTTTTATATTCTGCATCGTCTTGACACATCATAATAATTTCTGCGTTAGCAGTAACTACAAATGAGTGCTTTTGTTCTTGTATCTTATCATCAAGATATTGAACAGCCGCATCCATACTATATGGGTGCACAGGTACATCCAAAACCTGAATAGCAGTAATTTTTTCCATCAGCAACAACCTTTATTGAATATATAGATCAATAATATTTGCATTTTTATCAATGCATTTGTATTTGTAAACAGGACGACCTACACTGCCTCGATGAAGATCAAGGCTCAATAGTTTCAAGGATTTAAGAAATTCCAAATATTTACGGATTGAAACACGTGAAATACCAACTTTAGCCGAAATTTCTTCTGTAGTAAACATTCCGTCGATTTTAATAATTTCAGACCAAACAGTATTTAAAGTATTCTTGTCCAAACCTTTCGGTAAAGTAACTTCTACATCTGTATCCTGATGAATGATAGTTTTGTCAAGTTCATCCTGTTTAAGGATGGACTGTTCTTCAACCAAGTTATAGCGACTCTTATAATTATTTAACGCCAGATTAAATCTTTCAAATTCAAAAGGTTTTATAATGTAGTCAAATGCTCCTAACCGCAGTGCTGCTTTAATCTTATCTTTATCATTGGCAGCGGATACAATAATGACATCGACATCATATTCCTGTTCTCTGATTTTTGCCAGCAGCTGCAGACCATCCATTCCTGGCATAAAAATATCAAGAATGACAAGATTGTACTCTTTAGTCTGCATAATTTTCAAAGCTTCATCACTGTTGCGAACGATATCACATAGTTGAAAACCTTTGATTTGGGTCAAATAATGTTCGTGAAGCTTCCCTACCATCGGGTCGTCTTCTACTACTAAAACTTTGATCATGATGTTTTCACCGTCCTTACGATTGGTAATCTTATGGTAAACGTGGTACCTTCGCCTACGGTTGATTCAACCTCGATAGTACCTTTTAAATGGGTAACTGTCTGTTTTATTAAAAAAAGTCCGATACCGCGTCTGGGCCCCTTACTAGAATAACCTTTTTCAAAGATAGTTTCAAGTTTATTTTCAGGAATACCAGGTCCGGAGTCTTCAACCATGACCATTATTTCATTATCAAAGGTTAAAATACTCAGATTTACAATTCTTTCACTGGGATGATCACGCAGAACATCAAAAGCATTTTCAATCAAGTTGCCAATAATAAGAATCAGCTCCTGTACTGTAGGACGAATAAATTCGGTTGTAAGTTCGCTTTCATCTGTTAAAGAAAACTCGATATCTAATTCTCTTGCCCTGCTGATTTTCCCTAAAATAAAACCTGCTAATGTAATATCTTTTAATCTGGTGACTACATAAGCAGCTTCAGCCTGCCGGTTATTGGCAATTTCCATCGTAAACTGTTTTAACTCGTCATAAGCTTTCATATCAATCAAACCCATGATAACATGCATTTTATTCATAAATTCATGTGTCTGAGCTCTTAGTGCATCAGCATAATTACGTACACCAGTCAACTGATTAGCCAATTCTTCTAATTCCGTTTTTTTACGAAATGTTATAATGGCACCACCGATATGTCCATTGTCAAATAACGGAACAAGAGTTGCGATAAATAGAACAGAACCTACCTGTACCGGCATATCCAATGTTGCTCTTCCCTCTTTTAAAACAGTATCCAGCGTTAATCCGTTCATAACTGTTTCAAGCGGTTTGCCTAGAAGTGTGTGTGGATTAGGTATTCCTGCCTGAGCAAACAAAAACTCTGATTCAGTATTAATCAAAGTTATTTCAGCATCTTTATTGATTGCAACAACACCCTCTTTTACAGAATTAAGCAATGCATTGCGTTCTTGTAACAATGTGGCAATATCTTCAGGCTCTAATCCAAATAAAGTAGCTTTTACATGACGTGCTAAAAAAACAGCACCGCCTATACCTACAAACAAACCAAATAAACTTGCCAGAAAAATCAGAAGAACTGATTCTACTGTCAAATCCTGAATCATTTTAGGTGATACTCCAGCTACAATATAGCCAACAACAGTATTACGGTCATCGCGAATGACCCCTACTGCCTTTTCATTAAAAACTGAAGTATCATACCAGTTTAGATTAGTACTCAGTCCCTGTTCAGCCACTATCTGACGCGCTTCATCTTCAAATCCGTCTATCGAAGTAGGATTGTGAAATACCCGTATATTTTTATTGCGGTCTAAAATAATAATACTGGCTTTACATGACTTGGCCGCCATGTTAACGACATTATTCAGAGTTTCATTGGTATTATTGATATCAGTTTCATATGTCAGCGAACGGATTACAGCTGGCGAATGAGAGAGTAAAGTAGTAATACTGACAGCATTTACACTTATACGTTCATCAACGACACCGGAAACTCTATGAGCTATAAGCAAACTGGCAGGCAATAATGATGCAACTATAACAAACGTTATCAGAAGAACTATTTTTTGTGATAAGGTG
>OKTA01000236.1_pt1 | contig 42540 bp, 26 predicted proteins | sample 1606321 | NCBI WGS metagenome assembly OKTA01 (sample SAMEA3879562, study PRJEB24766) | human gut metagenome | biome: human-associated habitat; feature: feces | place: USA | collected 1985/1987
AGAGCAAGTTTTTATAAAAGAAAAATCAGGCAAAGATAGTGAATTTTCTACCTCTGCCTGATAGGAATACATCTGCTTAATGTCTTAACTAAATGACATTGTGAAGCAGACCGCTCCCTTTTTATTTATCCTGACTGCTTACATCAGCAGCTTCAATTGATTTCACTCTGTCCGGACAGTCACATACTGTCGAAAAGTTCCTGAAGAGTTTTACGCTGAAAAAGCTTCCACAGCTCTTTCTGGATCTCCACAAGCTCTCTGTGAACAAGGCAGGGTGTTTTATCCCTGTTATCTCTGACGCAGTGATACTGGGGATCCATACATTCTATGATCATAAGTTCCGGATCAATGGCTGTATAAATATCAAACAGCGTGATCTCCCCCGGCGTCCCGTTCATGGAATAACCTCCATGGACTCCTCTGTAGCCTCTGACGAGCTTTGCTTTCTGAAGTTTTTTCAGGATTTTGTAAGCAAAAGGCGCTGTAATCTCCTCACGCTCACAGATTTCTCCGACACTGAGCCGCTCCGCACCTGAAAGTGCGCGGATCACTCGTACTGCATAATCACATTCTCTTGTAATCAACATATCTTTTCCCTCTCTACTGTCTCTTATGTCCGTCGCTGCTGTCACTGATCAAAGCCTGCAGTTTTTCTGAATATTTCCTTGGCAGCTTACTACCGGGATGCTATGTTCCCAATTATAGCAATTTGTTTGTGAAAATTCAACAATTTTTAAAAATACCCTGTATTAGATGCAATAATAATCTGCTATTTTTCTGCAAAGATCAGCAGAATACCAAAAGCCAGGATCACAACGCCCAGTATTCTTCTGAGCCATACTCCCGCGGCGGCATATCTGGGATTTTTTATTGCCCGGTCCACATAACTGTAGCCGATCCCCGTTCCTACCAGAAGCACACTGTGACCCACCGCATAAAGCACCATAAGCAAAACGCCCCACCAGGCATTCTGCCCCAGCTCCGCAACAAGCGCCAGCAGGGCAACCATTACCGGGATCGCACAGTGGGAAGCAAACACGCCGCCCAGAGCTCCTGTAAAAAATGCGCCGATGTAACCTTTTTTCGTCATGTGCTCTGATATGTGGATATGGGGAATCAGACTGATGACTCCAAACACCTGAAGAGCCATCAATATCATAAGAATTCCCATAAGAATTGTCCACCAGTGCCCTGCCTCATGCATCCGATGTCCGATAAAAGAGGCCACTGAGCCAAAAATACCAAAAGTCACTGCCATTCCCGAAGCCATGGAAAGCGACAGGCAGACTGCTTTTTTGCGGTCTGCTTCCACAGCCCCCACACAGGCCAGCAGCATGGGTACCGAGGCAAGAGAGCAGGGGGTAAAAGAGGTAAGGATCCCTGCCACAAGACTCAGCACAGGCGCTGCCCAGAGATTTTGTGTCATCATCTCTGTAAGCGTATTTATGATTTCAGTCATAAACAACTATCTCCCTTCTATGAAATACAGCCATATTTTCTGTTCATTTCCTTTTAAAAGTTGATTATAGCAGTGTCCTGTTGATTTTTCAAGAAAATAACTCTTGCAAAATCCAGACTTTACGGTACAATGGGAATGAGCTGCAAAAACAGCATCCTGATAAAATGTAAAACCGAAACCGTAACGAAGAAAAGAGGTACTTTATGATTTCAGCAAATAACATCACTCTGAGGGTTGGAAAAAAAGCCCTGTTTGAAGATGTCAACATCAAATTTACAGAAGGAAACTGCTACGGTCTCATTGGCGCCAACGGCGCAGGAAAATCTACTTTTCTGAAGATCCTGTCCGGACAGCTTGAGCCCACCAACGGCGACATTGTGATCACACCGGGACAGCGTCTTTCCTTCCTGCAGCAGGATCACTTTAAATACGACTCCTATCCTGTTCTGGATACAGTTATTATGGGAAACTCCAGACTGTATGAGATTATGAAGGAAAAAGAAGCCATATATGCAAAGGAAGACTTTACAGATGAAGACGGCATCCGCGCCAGCGAGCTGGAAGGTGAATTTGCGGAAATGAACGGATGGGAAGCAGAATCTGACGCCGCAACCCTTCTGAACGGTCTGGGCATCGAAACAGAATTCCATTATTCACAGATGGCTGACCTTACAGGAAGCCAGAAAGTCAAGGTTCTTCTGGCTCAGGCGCTTTTCGGCAACCCGGACATCCTTCTTCTGGATGAGCCTACCAACCACCTGGATCTTCCTGCTATTGAGTGGCTGGAAGAATTCCTGATCAACTTTGACAATACGATCATCGTAGTTTCCCATGACCGTTATTTCCTTAATAAGGTCTGCACTCACACTGCCGACATTGACTACGGCAAGATCCAGCTTTATGCAGGAAACTATGATTTCTGGTTTGAATCCAGCCAGCTTCTTATCAAACAGATGAAAGAAGCAAATAAAAAGAAAGAGGAAAAGATCAAGGAGCTGCAGGAGTTTATCTCCCGTTTCAGCGCCAACGCCTCCAAGTCCAAGCAGGCCACTTCACGTAAACGTGCTCTGGAAAAAATCCAGCTTGACGATATGCGTCCCTCAAGCCGTAAGTATCCTTATATCGACTTCCGTCCAAACCGTGAGATCGGAAACGAAGTCCTTATGGTGGAAAACCTTTCCAAAACAATTGACGGCGTAAAGGTCCTGGACAACATCTCCTTTACCCTCGGACACGATGACAAGGTAGCCTTTGTAGGCGCCAACGAGCAGGCTATCACTACTTTCTTCCGCATTCTTATGGGAGAGCTGGAACCGGATGAAGGAAATTACAAGTGGGGCGTAACAACCTCCCAGGCTTATTTCCCAAAAGACAGCACTCAGGAATTTGACAATGATCTGACTATCACAGACTGGCTGACCCAGTATTCTGAGATTAAAGACGCCACCTATGTCAGAGGCTTCCTGGGACGTATGCTTTTCCCGGGCGAGGACGGAGTAAAACGCGTCAAGGTTCTTTCCGGTGGTGAAAAGGTGCGCTGTCTGCTTTCCAAGATGATGATCTCCGGCGCAAATATCCTTGTTCTGGACGAGCCTACCAACCATCTGGATATGGAATCCATTACTGCTCTGAACAACGGACTGATCAAATTCCCGGGAGTTATTCTTTTCACCTCCCATGACCATCAGTTTGTTCAGACAACAGCCAACCGTATCATGGAGATTCTCCCTGACGGAAAACTCATTGACAAGATCACAACCTACGACGAGTATCTTGCCAGTGACGAGATGGCAAAGAAACGTCATGTATTTGAGATCAATGAGGAAGACGCTTCCGACAACTAAACACTTTATAACATTCATCTGTACTGCAAAAACGGCAGGCACCACTTACAAAGTGATGTCTGCCGTTTTTCCCCGGGTTACTTCCAGAAGACTTTTTACCGGAACCTTCAAAGTCAGACCGATACGCCCGCCGCTTATATAAATTTCCTCAAAACTTTCCGCTGAGGAATCAAACACTGTGGGATATGCTTTTTTCATTCCCAGAGGGCTGCAGCCGCCTCTTACATAGCCTGTGATCTTCAGGATATCCTTTACATGGATCATGTCCACTGTTTTTTCTCCAACTGCCTTTGCCGCAGCTTTTCTGTCAACCTCTTTCTGGATCGGTACCACGAACACGTAATACCCTCCGCTTTTTCCTTCCATTACCAAAGTTTTAAAGGACTGCTCATAAGGAGCGCCCACAAGATCCGCGCTGTGGATCCCGTCTATAAATTCATCACACTCATAAGGAAATGCCTCATAGGAAATCTTTTTTCTTTCCAGCATCCTCATAGCGTTTGTCTTAGCCTCTTTTGCCATTTCGTCTGTCCTTTCCGGCCTTTCTTTCTGTAATTTTCTTCCATGGAAGAATACTTTCTCTGTCTTCCTCTTCCATCATTTCTCTGAGGATTTCCTCATCAAGCTCATCCTCGTCAATGGGGTCGTCATAATAATCATATCTGTCTTTTTCTTTCAGATCCGCATAAAATTCTCTTTCCCGCCAACTGTTGGAATATCCGTCCAATTCATCAGAAAATTCCTGCGGATTCTTCTGTTCCGGCTGATCTACCCGGATGCTATAGGTCTTTTTTCTTCCGGGATTCATACTGTAAGATGACCGTCCGCAGGAATCATCGTACGCATAAGAATCAAGGGGCAGATCAATCTCCGGATCCTTTGTCCGTCTTGGACGATACACAATAGTTTTGTCCGGATCCAGTCCGTACTCATCCACAATACGGCGTTTCCTGTCTTTTTCCCCAACCTGAATATCCACCGGAGTATGCCTTCTGGATGAACTTCTGTTTTCTGAATAATTTCTCCTTGCCGAAGAATCTCTTTTTTCCGAAACATTTCTTCTTTCATTTCTTTTTTCAGAGACTGTCGGCTGTCCCTTTGTATGTTTCTCAAACACATCTTCCTGAACTCTTTTTCTTCTTGCCGGAGGCTCATAATACATTTCTTCTTCAATGTCCGGGTACAGATCATATTCTTCCTCCCGGCGGTGTTCCTTTTTGCCCCGGCTGGCAGAAGCTTCATATTCTTCTTCATCCTCTTTATATCTGCTGCGGTTTGTCGCAAACTGGATCAGCATACCCAGAACAGCAAAGGCTGCGCTGAGCCCTATCCCATAAGGAAAATCTGCCAGTCCCCCGATCTTTGCCAGAGACATTCCTGCCATTGCGCCGCCAAGAAGGCTGGTTCCTACAATGATCACTTCTTTTGCCCACTTCATGGCAAGAGTTCCCAGTCCTGCTCCTGCAAGAAGACAGATAAAAAACATCAGAGAAGTTGTCGGGTGAAGAACATAAACGGCAATTCCCAAGCCAAGTCCTGCTCCCAGAACAAAAATCCCCACCTTATAACTTACAAATACAAGAACAGCCAGCACAACGCCTACTCCGGCTCCGATCGCAAGCCGCACTGTATTATCACTGACCTCCATAAAAAACGAGGCTCCATATCCAAGTGCCGCTCCGATAACAAAAGCAAAAAGCATCATCCAGAAACGGAGAAGCCTGTACCCCAAAATACAATTTATCACACCAAATACCAGCAGGATTCCAAATCCTATCAGCTGTATGTCTGTTACTGCTGAAGCTGACCGGAACCGTTCTATCATATCCATTCCCCTCAGCAGGATATCCAGAATGCTGTTCATACTCTTTTTTCCTCCTTTATGTTATGTGTCAGAACATAAAATACATGGTTTTCATATTTTCCAGAAGTCCGTAATGATACTCCACAGACTCCAGCCCATAAAGCTGAAGATAATACTCTGCCACACGATCAATATAACTCTCCTGTATCCATTCTCTGTAAGCTTCATTATACGCTTCCTGCGTGCTGAATTTGAATCTCACCACAGCCGCGCCATTGTCCAGACGCATTTTACAATAGCTGTAAAGAGCTTCTGTATCATAGGTGTCAAAACAGCCCTGATTCAGCACATAAAAATTTTTGTCCACTGCTGTACATTCCGGTACGGGAAATTCTTCTGATGCCGTATAAATCTCCCGGTACTCATCAGGAAACGGACAGAGATAATCATACAGAGTTGTTTTGTGCTCCACAAACTGAACCGCATCCCCTTCCAGAAATTCCGGCTGATCTCCATTTGTAGCATCCACATAATAATACTGTCCGTCAAGCAGCACAATATTCCATGCATGTCCCTCCGTGCTGCCCTTCGTACTCCCCTCCACATAAATACAGGGGATCCCCAGTCTTTCCAGAAAATACTGGACTGATCTTGCATACCCGGCGCACACGGCCTGCTTTTTCCAGAAAACTCCTGCCAGATTCTGGTCATGATCAGAGGAGACATATTCCGTGGTATCGATCAGATATGTATAAACTGTTTTGACCTTTTCATAATCATCTGCATTTTCCGGTATCATTGCAGTCATTTCCTGATATCCCTGCTCCATGGCAGCCTGAATCTCCTGAACTTCCTGGTTCGTATAAGTATATCCGGGCGAAAACAGGCTGTAATCCTCTCCCGGATACGTGGTCCGGTAAACAGCCTCCCTGTTGTGGATCCAAAAAAGCTCCGGATGATCCTTCAGAACAGCATGGTATGCTCTGTCGATCACCTCATCCTCCGAAGAAGTCAGATAAAATTCTTCTTTTCTCTCCCGGATACCCTGGAACATCTGTCTGTAAATAACTTTTTCCTGATCTTTCAGAAGCTGAAAATAGTATTCCTGATGACCTTCCTCTGTCTGCGCAGTCTCCTGCTCCCGAAGTTTTTTTACCTGTTCCGGTTCCTGATCAAACACGGCTCTGGCTGCATCTGCCATCTGTTCCAGCCCTGTTTTTTCTTTCTGATCACCTACGGATCTCTCTTTCTGCGATATCCCGAATATAAGGCCGGCAACGATCAGAAGCAGAAATAGCAGAAAAAGAAGCTTGGGAAAACGCCTTTTTTTCATTTGTTTCTCCTTTTGAAAAATCATGCCCATGCGGCTTTCATTTTTCCGCATGGGCATATGTTACGCTGCGTGTAAACAGTAACTGACTGATTTCTCTGTCAGCTCTTCCGTGTCAGTCTTCAAAAATAACCTCTATATCCTCAAATTCCTCTGCCTTTGAGGTACTCTGAGTAACTGAAATATTCTGGTCAAGGATTCCCTGAAGCGTATCTGTCACCTCAACATTGCCTGTTTCCCGATCTTCTTCGGACACTGCAGTCTGCTCATTCTCTTCCATATCCTCAAAAATCACTTCTACATCTTCATCAGAGACAAAGATTTCGTCGCTGCTGCCGCTATTTAACACAGCATCAGAAGCGCTGCCTGAAGTAAGATCTTCTGCTGTTCCATTCTGTTCCAGTTTTTCAGGAGCTGAAACGTTTGCTGCAGAAGCTCCGTCACTGAGCATCTGAGTCCGTTCTTCCTCTGTAGGATAAAAATCCGGCTGACGGATATATCGGAAGCTTGCACCGTAAGCCTCTCCTACTGTAACGCCGTTTTTGCTGGAAGAACAATGTACTGCGATCCAGTCTCCTGCATCTGTCTGACCGCAGATAATACCCACATGGTTGTCGCTTCCCGCCTCCGGTCCGCTCTGGAATACCAGATCTCCAGGCTGAGCGTCTTCTTCACTGACCACATTGGCATTGAGCCATTGCTCAGAAGTTCCGTCTCCTACGCTGCTCTGCATTCCCTGGTTCAGATATCCATTGATCACAGACCAGGTAACAAATCCGCTGCAGTCCAGTCCGTAGGCTCTTGTACTTCCTGTACTTGGACTTCCTGCCGCATCTACCTTTTCTGCATTTCCCCAGTTCGCATCCTTACCGATGGCTGTGGATTTGCCGCCCCAGAAATATCCCACCTCTCCAACCAGAGAATATGCTGCTGTGATCACATTTACACGTTCCTCTGAAACATCGTCACCGACACTCTGGCGCACAAAGCCTTTTGCGTCCGTTACAACTGCACAGAGAAGCTTGCAGTCTGTTTCCACATATTTTTTAAGGATATCTCTCTGATCCTGAGGAATCTTGTTTTTCTTTATGTAAGTATTAATATGATAATTTCCATAGGAAACATGAGAAAGATTCTCCTCATCTCTCACGATCGGATTCATTTCTGCAAAAATTTCCGCCAGTTTGTTTTTTGAAGAGGAATCCATTTGAAACTCCTTAACGCCGCTCTGACTCTCTTCATAAACATAAACAGCAAGAATATCCTGCCAGTTTCTCACCAGAAGGGAATCTGAAGAAGCCGTCTGACCGTTTTCACGGGTATCACTGGCATCTGTCAGGCCATTCTTTTCTTTATATTCCCTTTCAATCTGATCCATCACAGAAGCGAAATCCTCTGAAAAAGTAAGCTGATAATTATTTTTCAGACTGTCCAGATAAAACTCTCTTCCTGCATGAAGATTGGATACCATACTTGTGTAATATACCGGAGTACCTGTCTTTCCTGTTTCAGAACCATCTGAAAAATCCGTCTTATCATCATCCTTGCCTTCCTGTTTTTTAAGAACTTCCATTCTCTTTTCCATTTTTACAAGAATATCGTAATTTGTCACAAGCTTCTTTTCTTCTTCTGTAAAATCATCATAAATCTCACGAAGCTCTTTCAGCTTTTTTTCATGCTTTAATGTAAGCTTTTCCTTTGAAAGTTTATCAATCTCAGCAATCAGAGCTTTTACTGCCTGTTCATCCGGTTCCGGTGTTACGCTTGGCTGCGGTGTTACGGTAACGCTCGGCTGAGGCGTTACGGTTGGTTCCGACCCCGGTGTTACTGTCGGTGAAGGCTGCGGTGTCACTGTCGGATCTGGTTCCGGTGTTACCGTTGGTTCCGGTTCCGGCGTCACGGTTGGCTGCGGTGCTTCTGTAGGCTTCGGAGCCTCTGTCGGCGCAGGCGTTGCAGGTGCCTCTGTCGGTACCGGAGCTACTGTAGGCGCAGGTGTGGCAGGTGCTTCCGTAGGCGCAGGAGCTGTCTCTCCCTGTCCTGAACCGTCTCCGAAATCCGCTGCAGCCTCTGTCCCTTCACTGCCTGCCATTACAGCCGCCGGACTTGACAGAACTGTACCGGAAATCAATGTAATACATAAATATTTTGTCAGATATTTGTTCTTCATTCTGGTTAATATTACTCCCTTCCAAGAACATATCTTTATTCCCCTATATAAAGGTATGCCTTCCTCAATGTCGTTTGCTTACATATGACCGTTTTTATTTTATCATACACTTTTTTCAAAATCAACCGCCGGAGCACAGGCCCCGGCGGTTTTAGTACAAAATTCATATTTTTTTCATATTTTTTATATTTCAGAAAATACATACAGGAACTTTTTCCGGCTCCAGTCCCGGACACAACCGGCACACTCCCCGGAACACCTGACAGCACACATCAAGAATATACCTGATATCATCTGAAATATTCCGTTCTTTTTTCAGATATTCCGCATGTTTTTCCCGAATATACTCTGTAAGCTGTCCAAAGCTCCCAAAGCTGATCTCAGCCGCCTGATACCGGGCAGCCTCGCCATTTCTTATACAGGTCTTCAGCCGGTTTTTCAGTTCTTTTTCATAGCTGTTATGCTCTACAAGAGATCCGGTAAAGGTTTTATTATGAGGAAAAGTAAAGTAATCGGCAATGTAGTGAAAAATCTCTCCAAGCCTGCGCCAGAACACTCTTTCTCTGTACTGATCCACGCCATCCTCTACCAAGGTCTTCAGTTTTTCCTGTATTTCATCAAAGGTTCCAAAAAACTCATGTCTTTTTGTTACAAAAGACGGTCTGATATCCGGAAGAATGTTTCCCAGGCAAAATGCCTTTCTGTGTGACTGAAGACTCTCAGAAACCGTCATCTGATCAGCCAGATATCTGGCCAGCAGTATATGTGATTTTTTCCTCAATTTCGTATTCTCTCTTTCATAAAAAACAGTTTACTGCAACCACTGTTCACTATAACAGAAAATCTCAGCTTTTACAAATAAAGTTTTTATAAAATCTGTAAACTGTTTTTTATTTGCATATCCGGAGCTTTTGATATACATTCGCCAAAACTGCCGGGGAAACAGCTCTGTTTCCTCCCGGCAGTTATTCAAAATATCACGGATTACAGTTCTGACAGGGAGAATAGCCCTTTTGTACCAGCTCATCCCTTGTTCCCGTCATCTCCATTTTGTTTTTTTCTTTCATCTGATTTACACTGTGACAGTCCGGACGGTGAAATTTGCCTGTATTCACATTAAGGATATAAGTAGCCTCAGCTACGCTTTTATCTGTGAAAGTCTCCTGTTCTGGAGATGAAAACGTTTCTTCTGTTCCCGCGCTGAGTTCCGGACTTTCCTGCGCAGAAAAGTCCTCTGTTTCCTCCCAGCTGTCTCCGGTACTGTAATCAATCCCCACTCCCGGCTGGACATTATAGCAATATACATTAAAAAGAACTCCCTGACCGCCGTCCTCTACAGACTGTGCTTCCATCTGAACGCCTGATGCCACCAGATCATCGCCGTTATATAAGGGAGTCACTCTGTAAAGCACATGGTTTCCGGTTTCGCGGATATAGTCTGCAGTCATATCCTCAAAAGGCAGCATTCCTTCTACATTCATATACCTGGTCCCGGTGATCAGATTTTCTTCATTGGCGTTTTCCCCGGTAAGCTGATAGCCGATCAAATGACATCTGTTATACAAATACTTTCCATCTACACAATCGTATTTCTGAGTATGCCAGCCGGACGGGCGAACCTGCCCGATCTTTCCCCGTTCCTCTGTGGGCATCAGCTCCTGTCCTATATTTGCAAAAGCAGCTCCGCATCTTCCCAGTGAATCCAGTTCACTGTAGCTTTCAAAAGATTCCAGAGCAAGATCTTCTTCTGTAAATTCCGGAACATTGTCATTGAGTACTGTATAGGCACTTCCTGTATAAGAAGAAACAGAAGCCAGATCCACCGCTCCATAAACCGTTTCCGGCATCCACAGGTTCCCTGCCGCGTTTCCTGTCAGCAGACCCACAGACAGTATGACGGAAACCAGAATTTTCTTTAAGTTTTTCATTATACCCGCTCCTTTATGTAAGATTTTACAGTTTTTGCCATTTCGCGACAAAATCTCTGCAAAAATCCTATCATAGAAGCAGATATTTTGCAATGCATTGGTTCCATAACCGCAAAAAGGGGTACGGAACATTTCCGTACCCTGCTTTTTACTCTAATAGACCACTGAACACATATCCTGTCTGGCCTTCATAATCAATCTGAATCCAGTCGCCTTCCTGGCCTGTTTTTTCAACCTGAGTTCCCTCGTCCAGACCACCGATAATCTCTGATTCATCACTGGCTTCCGCTCTGACATTACAGCCTTCTGTAACTGTCATAGTACTGCCGCTCTGTGAATCTGCAGCTGCCGCATCCTCTCCCAGTCCGTTCAGGAATTCTGCAAGACTGCTGTCTTTCTGCTGTGCCGCATCATATTCTGCCTGTACCTCTGCTCTCAGCTTCTGTACATCCTCATTATTCAAAAGGTCTTCCATATAAGAAGAAACTTTTGTATTCTGATCTGCCGCGCCCAGAATTTTATACTTCCCGTCACTGTCTTTTACAACATAGGCATACCCCAGCGAAGGTACCGGTGTGTCAATTCCACTGCAGATATAACTGTAACAGGTATATACTACATAAGAATTATCGTCCAACCCCTTTTTCGTATAGACACTGCCCGGTTCATAAGCTTCAATATAATCCTTGGCATTCGTGATCCTGCTCTCATCTGCTGAAGTCAGATCACTGACCAGAGTTTTTAACGTTGCAATATCTCTTTCCCCTAAAGCCTTGTAGTAGCTCTGCATAAATGCAGTAATGTCTGCATCGCCTTTTTCCAAGGGATTCATGTCTTCTTCTTTATTTCCGTCGTTTGTCTCCCCATCATCTTCCGGAGAAGAAGGATCATTTCCCTGGCTGTTGTCCTGAGCTGTTTTCTGTTCTTTATCAGAAGCACCCTTCCCGCTTCCAACACAGGCACGTACACCAAAGAACAAAACAGCTACGATTACCAGAATAGCGCCGCCAAGCATAAAATAGCGGAGGTTATCTGATAACCATTCCCTGAAATTATCCAAGTTCTTGTCCTCCTTAAATTACAACGCGCCGGAACATCCCCAGTTCCGCGCAAATACACCTGAAGGGAATCGAACCCCCGCACATGGTACCGGAAACCACTGCTCTATCCACTGAGCTACAGGTGCTTTTTACTGTCTGAACCCTTTTTGCGCTCTGAATTTTCTATAAAAATGCTTATTTTTACGCATTTACCAGATATACTCAGAACGGCCTCTATATTGTTTTATGTGTATTTAAAGTGTTAATCAGTCGCCATTACCCCCTTACTGCCATCACCAATTTTATTCTATAATGGGGAAACTATGGGGAATATTAAATACACATCCCATTATGACGAGGAAAAATCATTGTCTTTTCATCACTAACATATTATAAGTGGTTCAACACGATATATATTACCACATTATTATTCAAAAGTAAAGTTTTTTCTTTTTTCTAAGCAAATCAGGCAATTTAATGGTTACTGTTCAGGGATCTCCTGAAGCAGGTATGTTCATGCATTGGCAAAGCTAATCAACACTTTCGAAAATTCTGAATTCCATTTTTCCGGCTGTTAAAATTATGGCTGCAGTTTCCGGAAATACTATCGGCATGAAGCACAGGGAAGCCAGAATAAGCTTTCTCGGATTTTTGATCATGATTTTTCCGTAAAGCGCCTCGCAGAAATTACCTGTTCCGGATTCCCCGTATGCATTTCCCTTTTATTCAAATTATTTTTTCAAAGGCTTCATCCGGAATAACGAAGTGCATCAATCGGTTTTTTTCGCGCTGCTTTATTGGCAGGATAAAGACCGAATATCACCCCGATCAGAAGAGAAAATATCACAGAGATTCCGGTAACCTTGATATCCATATAAAAGTTCATAGAGCCTTCCATAACTTTTCCGATTATTTTCAGAATCACAAAGGAGCTGCCGATTCCTGCCGCACAGCCCATCATACTGACTATCAGAGTCTCCATAAGGAACTGCATCATAATTCCTCCCCTTCCTGCTCCGATCGCCTTTCGGATACCGATCTCTCTGGTCCTTTCGGTAACAGACACCAGCATGATATTCATAATGCCAATCCCGCCTACCAGAAGAGAAATGGCTGCAATTCCTCCGATCATCAGAGACATGGTGTCATCCACGCCCTCCATAGCACTCATAATCTCAGACTGATTGATGACGGAAAACGCATCCTCGTCTCCGGACAGACGCTCAAGCATGATCCTTTCCACGGCTGTTTCGGCCTGATCCATAGATTCCTCATCTGCTGAAGATACATAAAACTGTGTGATGTCCAGCACATTGTCGGCTATTCTGGTAAGCGTAGAATAGGGAATGTATCCTTCCAGGGTCTCAGTTTCTGTCTCGTCATCGGAAGAACTTCCTGCCATAGACTGTGCTGAAGTAAGCGAAGAATTTTCGTCCGAAAGAACACCTGCAACCAGAAAGCTTTTTCCATCCAAAGACAAAGCTTCTCCCACTGCATCTTCTCTTCCAAAAAATTCTACTGCCGTATCCGCACTGATGATCACTACCAGAGAATGATTATCCAGATCTGTCTGCTTCAGGGTTCTTCCTGACGAGAGTTCCAGATTCATAATATCAAAATAGCTTCCTGTTGTTCCGGTAATGTTCATGGTTCCGCTTGTATATCCGCTTTTTGCGGTAACAGAAGTTCTTCCGTATGGCGCAGCCGCCTCCAGCGCCTCATCATCCATAAGCTCATGAAATTCACTTAACCGTATGGGATTTTCTTTATCATCTGTCACTCTTACCGTCAGGTAACTGGAGCCCATATCCGAAATCTGTTCTGATACAGAAGAGGACGCCCCGTCTGCAATAGAAACAAGTACGATCAACGCCGAAACACCGATAATGATCCCCAGCATAGTAAGAAAAGTACGCAGTTTATTGGCGCAAACTGCTGCCCAGGACATCTTACAGGTCTGCCATATCATGTTGTCACCTCATCCACATGTCCGTCCCGGATCCGTATCATTCTCTCAGCCTCCTGTGCCACCCCATTATCATGGGTGATCAGCACAATGGTATTTCCGGCTTCGTGAAGCTCATGAAACAGATACATGATCTCCTGCCCGGTCCTGCTGTCCAGATTCCCCGTTGGTTCATCCGCAAGAAAAAGAGAAGGCTTCGTCACCAGTGCTCTTGCAATTGCCACTCTTTGCTGCTGACCTCCGGAAAGTTCCGTTGGACGGTGGTGCATTCTGTGAGACAATTCCACCTTTTCCAGTGCTTTACGGACTCTCTGTTTTCTTTCTGCTGCTTTGACTCCCTGATACAGAAGAGGAAGCTCCACATTTTCCTCTGCCGTAAGCTTGGGCAGAAGATTAAAATTCTGAAAGATAACCCCCAGCTTATGATTGCGTATCCTGGCCAGTTCTCGTTCTGAATACTGCTCAATAGAAATCCCGTCCAGTATATATTCACCTTCATCTGCCACATCCAGACAGCCAATAATATTCATCATTGTAGATTTCCCGCTTCCTGAGGGACCGATAATACTTACAAACTCTCCCTCCTGTATGCTCATACTGGCATGATCCAGAGCATATACCGTTTCATCTCCAATGGTATATATTTTTGAAATCTCTTTCAGTTCTATCAACTCACCTTCACCTACCTCTCCATAGGGCTTCCGTTTCCGCCGCCCATATTGCCGCCGCCCGGCATATTTTCCATATCTCCCATATTTCCAAACTGACTGAAATCGGGCATTTCCATATCTCCCATATCATTGCCCGGCATACTGAAGCCTGTATCAGAAGAGGTATTTCCGCCGCCGGTTTTCTGATAATAAACCACATCACCTTCCGAAAGCCCCTCCGTGATCTCTACATTTTCTCCATCGGAAAGACCCGTGGTCACCTGCTGTTCACCGGAAAGATTGCCTTCGTCATCCTGCTCTGTATAAACAAAAACTTCCTCTCCCCGTTCCTGCAGGGCATTGACCGGAATGGTTACAATATTTTCTTTTTCCTCAATTGTAATAGTTGCAGATGCATTCATTCCCGCTTTCATTTTTTCATCTTTTGGAACGGTGATCTCCACTGTATACTTGGCCACACCGCCACTTGCAGAAGCTGTATTACTTACCTTCGTCACAGTTCCTTCAAAGGTTTTGTCCTCTATAGCGTCAAAAGTAACGTCAGCCGTCTGTCCCTGCGTTACGGAATTGATGTCAAGCTCATCCACACTTACCGAAAGCAGCATAGAAGTATCTCCTGAAATGGTAAAGGCTGTAGTATCTGTGCTGTACTGGGAGTCTGTATCTGTCTGCGTTTCCACCTCCTCTGACTGCCGGGTATCTGAAGTCTGCGTTTCGGTACTGTTCCCGCCGGAAGCGTTTCCACTACCGGTTATTCCGGTGGACGTACTGCCTCCACCCTGGGTATTTCCTGTGTTTTGTGTCGTTTCCGTATCATTGTCCTGAGTTCCTGATGGCGCCTGGCTTTCTCCGTCTGTAATTCCGTTTTCCTCTTCCTCCTGTGTATCAGAGCCGGAATTTTCTGTATCATTCTGGGAGTCTTCAGGATAAGTAGAGCCGCCTTGATTTCCTTCCGTGCTTCCGGAATCATCTGAGGAATCCCCGGGTTCTTCTGTACTGCCCTCTGTTTCCGGAAAAGTAATGGTAAAACTCAGTGTACTTCCATCAGAAGAAAGCGACACCCCGGACAGAACTCCGGATATTACCTGGTTCACACTGTCGGCTGCAAACTGATAGCCCTCCCCTGCATAAAGCGTAACTGCTGCCTGATAGGTTGCTGCCGGCTGGAAGGTACTATCTCCCGGATTCCAGGATATAGTTCCTGTATAGCTGTTGTCTGAGGAAACAATCTGCGTCTGAGGACTGTCTCCTGTTCTTGGAACAACAATCCCCAGCGTCTGCGCGTTTCCCGCCGATGTGTCTGCCATGCTCAGATAAAGAGTCTGCTTCTCTGGCTGAGAAGGTGTTTCTTCCATATTTTCTGTGTCATCAGTAAAAATCTCTGCTGTTTCGTCTGTGTCTGACACATTTACGACGCGAACAGCAGATTTACTTGTGTAAGACATCTTTGATGTCTGAATTCCACTGCTTTTCGTGCAGGACAGGTTTACTGTCTGAATGCCGGACACTTTTGTGTAGGACATATCAGATACCTGAACCCCCTTGCTGTCTGATGTTGCTGAAGAATCAGAAGTGCCTTCATCAGAAACATAAATTTCTTCGATCGTACCGTCCATATCTGCAGTAATAGTTCCTTTTTCTGCCAGATTCAGAAGCTCTGTCAAAGTCTCTGCCAGTGCCTCTCTCTTTCCGTAAAGCACCTCATATTCTGCCGTAATACTGTCCTCGTCCAGAGTCAAAAGCGTATCCCCGCTGTCTACCGCCTCATCCTCAGATACGTTCACCTCAGAAATACTTCCTGCAGTTCCTGTTACCTGCAGAGGCTGATGAATATAGGTCGTACCTGCGCCAATGCTGTTTCCTTCCTCATCTGTTACTGTGGCAGTATCTCCAAGTCCCACTCCGCTGTCCGTCATGGTAATGGTACATTCGTTGTCAGACACCTTTTCCACGGTTCCTTCCACCTGTATTCCGGAAGACAGGGTTACAGTCACCGTATCTTCCTCTGATGGAACCAAAGCAGAATCTGTCAGATCCACAGCCATTTTTCCGTCAACAGAAAGAACAAGAAGTGCACCATGCTCCAGCATACAGGAGGTTATGTTCTCTCCCTGACTTATATATATTTTCTTTACACGGCCGTCCACGGAAGCAGAAATGATCTCGTCGTCTGTATCTTCCTGTAATTCTGCAATCTGTTGATCCAGTACTTTGATTTTTTCCTGTACCTCTTCCATTGCCTCATAAGCAGAAGAAGAATCTACTTCCGCCAGAACGTCTCCACTGGAAACATGATCGCCGCTTTCTACCTTTACCTCTGATACAGTAATTCCGGACGGAATCTTCAAGGCGACCGGGGTATCTGCTTCCAGATTTCCTGTTCCCACAATCGTGTTGGAAATTGACCCTGTTTCTGCCGTCACCTTTGTAGACTCTACTGTTTTTTCCGGTACAGACGATCTTTTTCCTGACTGATATTTCCAGTATACCCCGCCTGTTGCAACAGATACGGTAAGGGCAACCGCTGTACCGATCACAATCTTCTTTTTTCCGGCAGCCTTTCTTTTTTTGAAACAGCTTCCGGTTTCACTTCTTTCCTTTCTGAATTTCATTACCGACCTCCTGCTGATTTTTTTACTTTTACAGTTTTTCCGGATTTTTTGTTTCACAGGCTCTCCATTCCACTGTGGAGGATGCTCCGGAACAGTCTGCACTATCTTCATAAACCACTGTAGTCACTGTCGTTCTCTGCATAAACAGCTCCATCTGTTCTCTGAATGATCACTGCTTTGCCTTCTTCACCTGTGATTATCCTTTCAGAGATCTAGACTTCGCCTTCTGTCTCAGCATCGTCCGCCTCATTGTCATCTGTTTCAGCGTTGTCCGTCTCAGTATCGGCTGTTTCAGTGTCGGCTGTTTCAGTGTCGGCTGTCTCAGTGTCGGCTGTTTCAGTGTCGGCTGTTTCAGTGTCGGCTGTCTCAGTGCCATCAGTATATGCGGTCTCTTCCTGATATTCTTCCGGCCGCTGTGACTGGTCATCTCCCGGCTGCCCCATATCTCCTTCCATGATGCTGACTGATTCTGCATTTCCATCCTCATCCAAAATAATAACTGCCATGTCGCCTTCTTTTAGATCTGACCAGACGATTTCTTCTCCTGCTTCCTGAGCCGGAGCTTCTCCCTCCGGTTTTTCCGGCTGTTCCGATGTTCCACCGTTTTCCGATACTTCTTCCGGCTGTTCTGAAGTCTCACCGTTTTCCGGCGTTTCTTCCGGCTGTTCCGAAGCCTCGCCATTTTCCGGCGCTTCCCCTTCAGGCATCTCCGGCGCTTCTCCGCCAGGCTGTCCCATAGTCTGTTTTCGGATCACCGTATTTTCTGTAAGAGCAATAGTCTGTTCTTCTCCTGTCTCTTCTGTGCCGGAATTTTCTTTTCCATCTTCTGTTCCATTTACCGGAGCAGATTCTACAGAAATTGTAATGGAGTCCTCAGATACCGAAACAATCTTACCGAAAATCTGATTTTCTTTATTTTGTTCTTCCGTTTTCCCGTCCGTTTTCTCATCATCGCCTTCTGCTGCTGTATTTTCTGCTGCTGTGTCTTCGATTCCGCTTCCCTGCTGTTTTGCCGCCTGCGTCTCTGTATTACTTCCGCAGCCGGTAACTGCTGCCATACACAAAAACATTCCTGTCAATATTGCTGCCTGTCTGTTTTTCATAATAAAACTCCCTTCATTTTAGAGATTCTTCTCACCGAAAATCATCTCTGTTTCCTGTAACAATTTCCAAGTATAGGGGACTTACCTTAATTAAACTTAAAAAAACCTGTGAAAATTTTGTGTAATCTCAAAATCCTCACAGGGTTCTATGTTATTTTATTATGAAGTTTTTTCATTAATGTCTCTGTTCTTTATTTCCAAACAGCTCGCAAATCTGCATATAAAGGGCGGCTCCTGGTTTCCCGCATACAGATAAGAACTGTCTCCCAGGCGGATTCCCAGAAAATATGCAATCCCCTTTTTCCCTTCTTCAGTAACAACCTCTGTAACTGAGGTGGGAACAAGCGCAGGGCTGTGCGCTGTTTTTGCCAGAAGCTATGCCTCTTTTCTTCCTTTTTCTGTCAGTGTATCATTTCCATAATCCGGATCTCCATGTCGGATAAAACGTATTTTCATAAGATCATTCTCCTTGTATTCCAGTTTTCTTTATCAAAACATTCCGGACACTCTGTCAAATATATTCGCCGTTTTTTCCAGACGCATCAAAACAGATCTGCTCATGCATTGGCAGAAATATTCAATGCTTTCAAAAATCCTAAACATTATGGCCTGCACCTGTTTTCTCTTATAACTTCTCATAAACTGTTGGGCTTTGGTATTCGTGCCAGAGCCTCTGGAACTGTGCAGGAATCACAGATGGTTCTGCAGATATTTCTCCATGCTCAGGAATAAATTATACTCATCCCTGTAATATTTCTGAATGTCAGACCAGATTTGAATCCAGCTTTTTCAGATCACTGTATGTAGTCCCTGTCCCCAGCTGAATCCCGTTTCTTTTTGCCAGCTCATGAACCGTTACCATTTCATATCCCTGCTTTTTTAACTGGGGGATCAGGATCTCTGCCGCATCCACAGTGGTGCTGAAAATATCATGCATAAGAATAATGGATCCGTCCTCCACCTGAGAAAGCGTGGTATCTACAATCTTCTGAGGATTCTGGCTCTCCCAGTCCAGTGTGTCAATGGACCACAGGATCATAGGAGTTCCCACCGTTTCTTTTACAGATGAATTCACAGAGCCATAGGGCGGGCGCACCACAGTAGCCCCATGACCGGTAAGCTCTGTCAAAAGCTCATCCACTCCTGCGATCTCAGCCGACATATCTTCCGGCGCCAGTGTGGCAAGATCTGTATGAGAATAGGTATGATTTCCCAGTTCGCATCCCAGAGTTTCCATCCTCTTTACCTGGTCGGAAAAATATTCAATTTCCTTCCCGACCATAAAAAAAGTGGCTTTGGCATTATTAGCCTCCAGACAGTCCAGAAGCCGGTCAGTAAACGAACTGGGCCCGTCGTCAAAGGTCAGGGCTATATATTTTTTCTTTTGCGATTTCTTCTTCTGCGAATCAGAAGCCTCTTTGCGGGAGGCTTCTTTTTCCGGCGCTTTTGTCTGCTCCGGCGTTTTTTTATTATCTGCTTTCTTTTCAGCGGCTTTGTAGCCCTTCAGGGAACCGTCAGACAGAAGCTCATAGCTTTTTCCTTCTGTGGTAATAAATCCGGTCTGCATAATACCGTCCAGATCCATAAAATACCGTTTACCGCCGTCATCCACCCATCCGGTTTTCATAATCCCACTGCTGTCAAAAAAATAACGCTTTCCATCTGTATCTGTAAGCCAGCCTGTATACGCCTGTCCGTCTACCATAAACATCCAGTTGCTTCCGCTGGAAGTCCACACCCCTTTTTCTGCTTCCGGCGAAACTTCAAACGGCACTGGTGTAGCTGTTGGAGTGGCTGCAGGTGAAACCTTTTCCTCAGATTCAGAAACGTCTGTTTTACTGCTGCCGTTATCTGCTTCCGGCTTTTCGGTATCTTCGGAAGCAAACAGCCGAACAGTTCCTCCTTCTACCTTCGAAGGATACGCTGTTGACTGACGAAACAGAAAGGCGCAGCCTGTACAGATAAGAACCATAACCAGAAGCAGCAAAAGATTTGTCCGCCTGTTGCGATCCGGCATATGATTTCCTCCTTCTTTTTATGCTGTCTGTTCCTATCATACAATATGCGACAAAAAAATACAACCCTGGCCTCTATTTGATTGTTGCCAATAAATCAGAAAAATAATATAATGAAACAATGGATAAAAAAACAATTACAGAAAACATCAGAATCAATAAATACCTGAGCAGCGCAGGAATCTGCTCCAGACGGGAAGCAGATCAGTACACAGATGCCGGAAGGATCACGGTCAACGGAAAAGTGATAGCTACAGGAGAAAAAATCCCTGCCGATGCCCGGGTCTGTCTGGACGGAAAACCTGTTTCAGCAGAAACCAAACAGGTTCTTCTTCTTTTTTATAAACCAGAGGGAATTGTGTGCAGCACAAAAAAACAGCGCCAGGAAACAACGGTTACTGAGTATCTTCAGTATCCCATAAGGATCTACCCTGTAGGCAGGCTGGACAAAGATTCCCAGGGGCTTCTTCTCCTGACCAATCAGGGCGATCTTGTCAACCGCATTATGCGGGCAGGAAATTTTCACGAAAAAGAATATCTGGTTACTGTAGACCGGGAGGTTACTGCTCCGTTTATCCGACATATGTCAGAGGGCGTTCCCATCCTGGATACCGTTACCCGGAAATGCGTAGTTGAAAAAACAGGAAAATACAGTTTCCGCATTGTTCTCACCCAGGGTCTTAACAGGCAGATCCGGAGAATGTGCGCTTATTTCGGCTATAAAGTCCGGACTCTGAAGCGGGTAAGGATCATGAATCTTACTCTGGACGGACTGAAACCGGGCGAATTCAGAGAGATCCGGCCTGAAGAATGGCAGGAACTGACGCAAATGCTAAAAAATTCATCAAATGAAACAATTACAGGAGGTCATTATGGAAACAGCCCTGCAGCAGATGAAAGAGCTGGTAAAAAAATTAAACAAGGCGGCAAAAGCCTATTATCAGGAAGACAGGGAGATCATGGACAACAGGGAGTACGACGCTCTGTACGACCGGCTGGTAAAAATGGAGCAGGAAACCGGAATTGTTCTGGCCGACAGCCCCACCGTAAACGTAGGATATGAAGCAGTAGATTTTCTTCCAAAAGAGACTCATGAAACACCCATGCTCTCTCTGGATAAAACAAAAGACAGAGAAGCGCTCCGGGAATTTATCGGAAGCCATAAAACCCTTCTGTCCTGGAAAATGGACGGACTGACTATTGTGCTCACCTATGAAAACGGTGCTCTTCAGAAAGCCGTCACCAGAGGAAACGGAGTAGTTGGCGAAGTCATTACAAACAATGCAAAAGTATTCCGCAACATTCCTCTGAAAATTGCCTTTCAGGGCCGTATGGTGCTTCGGGGAGAAGCAATTATCACTTACTCTGATTTTAAACGTATCAATGACTCTATCGAAGATGTTGACGCAAAATATAAAAATCCCAGAAATCTCTGCAGCGGTTCTGTCCGGCAGCTGAATAATCAGATCACTGCCCGGCGCAACGTACGCTTTTATGCATTTTCACTTGTATCTGCTCAGGATGTGGATATGCACAATTCCAGAGAATACCAGATGGAATGGCTGAAAAGTCAGGGCTTTGAAACCGTAGAATATCGGGTTGTCACAGGCGAAACGCTGGATGAGGCAATGGATTATTTTTCATCCGCAGTTGCACAAAACGATTTCCCTTCCGACGGTCTGGTAGCCCTTTATGATAATATCTCCTACGGAGATTCTCTGGGTTCAACGTCAAAGTTCCCGAGAAACGCTTTTGCTTTTAAATGGGCAGACGAGATCCGGGAAACAACCTTAAGGGAAATTGAATGGAGTCCTTCCAGAACCGGTCTTATCAATCCTATTGCAGTATTTGACCCTGTAGAACTGGAAGGAACTACAGTAAGCCGCGCCAGTGTGCACAACGTAAGTATTCTCCGGGAACTGGAGCTTGGCATCGGAGATACGATCCAGGTATATAAGGCCAACATGATCATCCCTCAGATTGCAGAAAATCTTACCAGAAGTAGCCATCTGGAAATTCCGGACATCTGTCCGGTGTGCGGCAAAAAAGCGCAGATCATGAAAGAAAACGATGTAGAGGCGCTGTACTGTATGAATCCCGACTGTACCGCAAAAAAGATCAAAGCATTTACTCTTTTTGTAAGCAGAGACGCCATGAATATTGACGGTCTTTCCGAGGCGACCCTGGAAAAGTTTATTGCCAGAGGATTTATCCATGATTTCGGAGATATTTTTGAAATAGAAAAATACAGAGATGAAATTGTAGCCATGGATGGTTTCGGAGAAAAGTCCTTTAACAATCTTACAGAAAGTCTGGAAAAAGCAAAAACCACCACTCTGGCAAAAGTCATTTACAGTCTTGGAATCGCCAATATCGGCCTTGCCAATGCAAAAGTGATCTGCCGCCATTTTGATTATGACCTGGAAGCCATCCGCCATGCAGATCCGGATGAAGTCAGCGCCATTGACGGCATCGGCCCTGTGATTGCAGGAAATCTTGTTTCCTATTTCCAGATTGAAGAGAACAACAAAAAGCTAGATCATCTGATCAGCCACCTTACTATTGAAAAAGAAGAGGCGCCCAAAGATCAGACCTGTGAAGGAATGACCTTCGTGATCACAGGCAGCCTGAAGCATTTTTCCAACAGAAACGAGGCAAAAGCTCTCATTGAATCTCTTGGAGGAAAAGTAACCGGTTCTGTTACAAAAAAGACAAACTATCTGATCAACAATGACAAAACATCCGGCTCATCAAAAAACAAAAAAGCAAAGGAGCTTGGAATCCCCATTCTGTCCGAAGAGGATTTCCTGAGTCTTACAAAGGGAGATTTTCAGGCAGAATAAGTAAAAGGCAAGGAGGATCATAAAATGCCGATTAAAATACAGGGAGAACTTCCCGTAAAAGAAATTCTGGAAAAAGAAAATATTTTTGTTATGGATGAAACACGGGCAGTCCATCAGGATATCCGCCCCATTCAGATTCTGATTCTGAATCTGATGCCCTTAAAAGAAGAAACAGAGCTCCAGCTTCTCCGCTCTCTTTCCAACACTCCTCTTCAGGTAGACGTCACATTTATGGCTGTGGAAAGCCATGTGGCAAAAAACACCTCTCTCAGTCATCTGAATAAGTTCTATCAGACCTTTTCCGAGCTGAAAGACCTGCGCTTTGACGGTATGATCATCACCGGCGCGCCTGTGGAACAGATGGCTTTTGAGGAAGTGGATTACTGGAACGAGCTTACAGAGATCATGGACTGGACAGAAACCCACGTCACTTCCACCATTTTTCTCTGCTGGGCTGCTCAGGCAGGTCTTTATCATTTTTACGGTCTTCAGAAGAAAAAACTTGACCAGAAAATGTTTGGTCTTTTCTGGCACAGGGTTCTGAACCGCAAAATTCCTCTTGTGAGGGGCTTTGACGATATGTTTCTGGCTCCACATTCCAGGCATACCGAAGTTCCCATTGAGGATATTCGCGCATGTAAAGAAATTACAATTCTGGCTGAATCCGAGGAGGCCGGACTGTTTCTTGCAATGGCAGAAGGCGGCCGCCGAATCTTTGTTATGGGTCATCCGGAATACGACCGCATTACCCTGGACGGAGAATATAAGCGGGATACCGATAAGGGGCTTCCCATTGAACTTCCCCGGAATTATTACAAAGATAACGATCCCACCAACAAACCTCTCCTTATGTGGCGTGCTCATGCAAACAACCTGTACACAAACTGGCTGAATTATTACGTGTATCAAAGCACCCCCTACGACCTTATGGGGACGCCGGATTTTAGCCTAATTTAAAGGCTTTTCGGCGGTCTGACCATTTTGTGAAATCACGCTTTTAGTTTACATAAAACGGTGTGATGGCGTATAAATGGTGTATTTCTGAAAAAAAATGGTGTATAAATGGCGTACAGAGTGAAGAAAATGGTGTACAGAAACAACATAAACAGGCATTGAAACATCACCAAAATCAACATTTATTTAAGAACGCAAAAAGTTGATATATTTCCAAAATAAAAGAAAGTTCCCTGAAGTTATCGTAGGCTTCAGGGAATCTTTTTATTCCTCAACTATCTAGTTTATCAGGTGCAATCCGATATTATCCGATATTATTCATCAACACGTACTCTCTTATCTCATCCCCTGTATATGGATTTATCTATACATAGATATATTTTCCTCTTATTGGGGGCATCATATAAAATATCAGTTTCATTGGGATTTAATTGTGCAATATGCACAAATTATCATTATTTTATGTATGATTATCATTATATTTTTGTGCATATTTACTAATACTAAACTTTGTATTATTATTTAGAGAAAAGACACTACTCCGGTGAAAGAGTAGTGTCCTGATAAATAAGGTCAGATTATCATCCAAACCTTTTCATATTTTTACGAATCTCATTTTGCGTATAGGTATTAGCTTTCTTTAGAATTGTCTGAAGATCAGGTAAAGTTGATTTTGTTAAATCCCCCTGAACCTCTACACTTATCATTGGAGCATTATTAGTATTATAAATATTTCCCCCACCTGTTACCTTTATTTCAGGCATTTTCAGTTCAGACAACGGGGTTCTTTGATTTGTCATAGACATATCCATAAGCATCTCTGTCATGTCACTGGGAATCATACCATCGTATACGCTCATTGGGGTACTTATACCATTATCAGTAATCATAATCTGACCACCTACATGATTGAAGCGGACAATATTGCTATCATCCATAGAGCGGACAGCATTTTTCTGATTGCTTTCTTCTTTGGACATATCCAGATCATCCTGAGTAATACCCATATCTCCTGCATTGATTCCGAATTGTTCCAGAATCTTTGCAATAGAGTTTAATGCATCCGCAGTATTACCGCCTACATTTGCTACAGCATCTGCAATAGCCTGTGACATTTTATCAAAATTTGCACTCAGTTCATGTGACCATTTCTCGAAATCCTCTGATAACTGGTCTTTGAGATCGTCCAGTCCATCTACCTGTAATTCGTATACATGATCTCTGACTGTATCATCAAAATCTTCCTGTTTTTCTGCTAATTCAGCTTCGAGCCTTGCTTTTTCAGCTCTGGACTGTGCATCAGTTACCCCGTCTAATGCATCAATCTTCTGTTTTAACAAGTCGATTTCTTCGGATTTATTCTTGATTGTCTTATCATAATCATAGTAATCTTTCTTTTTCTTCAGTGCATCTTTTCTGGCATCAATGACCTTAAACAATGCATCCTGTTCCGCCTGCGCCTGATCTTTGATAATACCGATAATAGCCTGCTGATAAGCCTGTGCATCCTTTAACGCACCTTGCAGACTTGCATCATTTTCAGCCATTAGCTTATCATAGGTTTCTTCCCCGAACTTATCTGCCTTGAAATCATCCATGATCTGCTGACGCTTCTTCACATAATCTTTCAGGGTAGTAAGAGAAGTATCAAGCTGTTTGGCGTTCAGGACAATAGATAAAGCTCCGAACTCAGTTAAATGTCCGGTTTCGTAGTCGTACATCATATCTTCGGTAATAAGACTATTGATTGCTTCGATTTTGTCCTTAAACTTCTCGGCTTTCTCAATGGCTCGGTCAAACATTTCTTCGTACTGTACAAGAATCTGTTCCTGTTTGAGCTGTTCCATTTGATTCTCGTAGTCCTGAACGGCTGTCTGAGCATCCACAATCTCAGATTTCATTTCAAGCCATTCATCCGAATACTCCTTAATGGTTCCTGCTTTTACCGCTTTATTAAGCTGTTCCTGTAGCTTTTTGGCAGCTTCCTCCTGATGTCTCTGCGCTTTATTAATCTCATTGATTGGCTTATTAAAGCTTTCAGAAGTAGTGTAATCGCCGTGGGTCTTATCATACTCACGCTGTTTATCATAAAGCTTATTCCAGGATTCCTGATAATCAATCCGCTGTTCATAGTATTTCTTGATATTATCAAATTTTGTTTTCTCAGCTTCTACCTGTGCCTGTGCATATTCTGCCTGAGACTGAGCCGCATTTGCAGCAGCTTCCGCTTCGGCTTCCTGTGCAGCAGTCAACTGTTGTGTGGCAGCAGTGTAACTATTCATAGCGTTCTGAAGGTCAATGTTATACTGGTCAATAATCTTTTTTACGTTTGCATTTTTGATATTATCCGTATTGATCTTCTTACCTGCTGCAAGCTGTTTTTCCTGCTCTGCGGTCAGATACTTTGCATACTTCTTACTATAGGATTTACCTTTCTTCTTTACAGAATCCAGTTTCGATTTATAGTTATCTTTACGCTTGGTAGCAGTCTGGGTATTCTGGTTTGCCTTACGGTAAGCGGTATTCTTTGCATCATTCTGCTGTTTCAGAAGAGCAAGCTCCTGATCGACCAGATAATTCTGATAGGAAAGAGGATCACCCTTATCATATGCTTTCTTTGCAGTTTCCCAGTTTTTCTTGTATTCCAGATAGATTACGTCATTGGTATGCTTTGCATCCTTGGCAGCAGTATAATCCTCACGGACACCCTTTCCATAAGAAACGGCATTTTGATAAGCTTTCTTAGAAGAATTACTCTTTTTTAAAGCAGCATTATATTTTTCAACAAGTGTTTTCTTTTTACCTTTCAGTCCTTTTGTGCTGAGACTTAAACCGGAGTTTACACGTTTTTTCTCTGCTTCTGTTAAGGATGCACCTTTTTTCAATGCACTTGTAGCACTGTTTAAAGATTTCTTGTCTGCATCTGCGACTTTCTTGGTTTTATCTTCCTTATTTTGGATACTGTGGAGTCTGTCTTTCTGTTTATTAAATTCCGCATCCGTTTTCTTTTTGTTATTATTTGCATACCGCATGGTATTATCAAGCTGTTTCATCAGAAGAGCCTGTGCGGAACCTCCCATACCTGCGGTTTCCAAACGTGCCTGAATAGCAGCAAGTCCATTATAGCTTTGCGTCAGCTTATCAATTTTCTTCTCAGCTTCTTCGGTTGGAATAGCAGCCCATTGAGCATACAATTCAACCTGTTCCGTTCTCAACTCACGCACTGCATCAATACATTTGGTATACTCATCATAGTAATTCATATACTTCTGAACTTTGTCATAGTGAGCCTTGCCGGATTCTGTGGAAGTGTCGATATCATCAAGAGTATATCGTCCTTCTTCAATCAGCTTTCTGGTTTTTGAGCTTAGTCCTAGCGACTGGGCTTTACTGTAATAAGCTCTTGCAGCACGGTAATTGACATGCATTTCACTGTTAGTAGCATAGATCTGTTTTTGTAGCAGGCTCTTTTTCTGTGAGGAAGAAATATAATCATTGATGCTGTCAGCAATCGCTTTTGTTTTGTCGGCAAAGTATTTCAACCTGCGTTCAACCCAGTCAAATACCTGTGTGGATTTCTTGGCTGCTTTGGTATTATCATTGGTAGCCTTTGTATTGCTGTTGACTGCGCCTGTATTGTTGTTATAGGAAGTGGTATTGGAATGTGTGGAATTGTTGGAAGATGGTTTGTTGCCGGAAGCAAGATTCGCCTGTCCGATCGAAATACCACCAGTAACCATTGCAGAACCGGAAGCTTTTGCCATTCCTCTGCCAGTAACAAAACCTCTTTCGAGAAGTGCTTCTGTCTGAAGATGATTGAATACAATACTGCCTTTTGGGATATGGACAAACTCTGCACCGTTATCCCCTACGGTATGCCATGTACCGGAAGAAGGGTCTACCACAATCTCCCGTCCCAGTTCTCCGACTAATGTCGTTCCAGATGTTTTCGCTCCCCAGTTTCCTTTTGCATTGGCATGACCTACTAAATGCGGATAATGGGCTGTACCGCTTGCGTGAGCCGTACCGTTCACACTATTACCGCCACCAGAGGGAGGAGTGGTATTCGTCCAATGAACAACACCTTCAGCAGAAAAACTGGTTTTCACATTGGCCGTATTATTCCCCCAGATTACAGTACCATTGGAAGTATGGTTTTCTGCTGCCCATGCGTCTACAGTTGCAGTATCATTTTTCCATTTGACGGTACCGCCAGACTTCTTATCCTGCGCTGCATAAGCATCCACTTCAGAAGAATCTATTCCTGCTTTTACCATCACTTCAGGGGTAAGTCCCTGTATAGACGCCTGAATACTTGCTACTGAAGTACCGTCAATTCCCAGTTTTGCTTTTACTTCCGGGGATAATGCCTGTATTTCCCCTACCAGACCATTCAGTTTCCCTTCTGCTTCAGAAGTATCCGCACCAATAGCAGCCTGTAATTCCATAGTATCTTGTGTCTGCTGAAACTGCTGCAATAATGAGATTGCATTGCCGATCTCTCCGCTTACCTGAGAAGTATCTACCGACATAACCGCCGGAGCTTCCAACATTTGTTTCTGGGTGATGCAATACTGGATAATGGTATTGGCATCCTCTACCTGTGAAGCATCAAGCCCTACTGTCCCTTTATACTCCTGCATCTGGGAAATGGTATGTTCCAGGGTAGAAATCTTACCTTCTGTTGTCTCGATATCTGACACATCAATCTGAATATCCATACCAGTACCGCCGGAAGCTTCTTCAATCCTTGCTTTTGCTTCTCCTGCTGCCATACCCAGATCACCAAAGGTCTTGATTGCTTCATCCGCCCATGAAAACTGACCTCCAAACTCTTGAAGTTCTCCGAAAAATGCCTGTACCATTGGCATAGACAGGTTCAGACCGTCTACAAAATCCTGCATGGTTGTCTGTCCTGCAATCTGATATTGTCCGCTTGCTTCGTCAATCGTCATTAATCCCTGATCGACTGCACTCTGACAAAACTCTGCAACATCCAGCCCCATCCGGTTCCCGTCTGCATCATGGGTAAAGTAATGCTCAATGGAATCCATATAGGATTGTACGGCTTCTGCATTTTGCCCGTCTACGGATTCCGGTATGATAAACTCCACTGCTGCCTGATACGATTCCCGTCCAATACGTCCATAAAACTCCGAATTTGTGTTCTGTGTGGTATCATCAATGTGCTGCATGGCTCCAAGTGCATCATCAAACATATCCCCGGATTCTGAGGTATTCTGCTTATCAAGCCAGTTCTGATATGCTCCGGTTGCTTCTCTCAGGGATGCAGACAATAAATCCAGCTGTGAACACTGGTTTAAAATGGAATCATTCTCTGTCAGAAGCGCATCAATACTTGACTGTATGGTTTCTGCCTGTTCCCCTTTGGCATCCGACACCCCTCTTAATGCATCCTGTAGCTCTTCAATCTCTGCGATATTCTGCATGTACTGGGACTGCTTTTCTAATTTCAGATTGTCGTTCTGCTGAATCGCCTGATCTGCCTGTGCTTTCTGAAGCTCCCTGACCTTATCTGCATTTAGCTGCAATACCCCGTTATGATATTCAAGGGCTGACGTATAATCCTTTAGTTCCTCAGAATTAAAATCATCGACAGATATAGATTTTCCTGCACTCTGGGAGGTCAATAAAGAAGTTGCTGCCTGAATACCGGATAATGCACTGTTCGCAGCTTCTGCTTCCGCAGACAGTCCGGCTACTGCATCAGATGCAGCATCTACCTGTGAACCTGTACTACTGGATATCACCCCTAACTGCACAAGCATAGACACCAGATTATTTACTGAACTTGCGGAGGTATCTGAGATCACACCACAATCAACAGCAGCCTGAACCATAGACTGTACCGCTTCTTCCCCGTCCTGTATTCCATCTGTCTCAAATGCATACTTAAAATCTGTATCGGATAAAGAAAGCTCTTTTAAAGCTGTTGCTGTTTCAGAAACACCTTTTCCAAACTCAGAAGAATCCTGACCTTTTACCGCTTTATTAAATTTATCCGTAGCAATGGCTGTTTTATTTAACTGTGACCGTACTTCTTCGATCTGGTCGGCATAGGCAGACATTTTACCGTCTGCAAGCCCTGACATAGCTGCATCTATCGCATCAAACTGTGATTTTGCCTGTGTGATTGCAGTATTATCCCCTTCTGCCACTGCTTTGTTATAGGCTTCTATGGATTTGGCATAATCGGACAGCCATTTCGAAGCAGTCTGTTTCTTCCCGTCCGCTTTAAATAAACGATCATCCGAAAGAAGCTCTGCTTTCTGCGCCTGTTGGTAGAGATCCTGATATTCGTCCAATACTTCTTTTGCTTCTGTTAAACCACCAGAAGCACGGTTTATCATGGAAGATACGACATCCGATTCTCCGTACTGTTTTTGGATGCTGTCCATCTCTGACATAAAATCATTCAGGGCTTCTTTTGCAGTAGAAGCATCTGCATCCAGATCAATCCGGATTGCCCCGGTTCCTTCCATGCCCTCTGACAGCTTAAAAACTTCCTCGCCATAAGTATCCTGTAGTTCTTCTACTGATTTTTTGATTGCTTTTGACTGCTCAGAACCATCCTCGGTAAACTGCCCTAAATACGTATGGCGGTCTTTCTCCATTTCTGTCCGGGCTTTGTCAATCCCCTTTTTATTCTCATTCTTAAAAGTTTCTGCTTCTTTCTGAGCAACTTTATCCAGTAAAGCAAGCTGCTCTGTTAAGGAACCATTTAAAAGGTCAATCCCTTCCACCTGATTTCCATAGGATTCTGATAAGGATTCCTGTATGGATAACAATTCACTTTTTGCCTGTGCCGCTTCCTGTTCGGATAAAGTACCAGATTCTAAAGCTGCACGAAGTTCTTCAATCTTAGTTACGTTATCCTGTAAAGAACTATGGCTTTCTTCCCATGCGTTCCCGGATTCCCTTGCAGAAGATACCGCTTCCTCAATGGAATGATTGTATGCAGAAACAGCAGCAACGGCAGCAGTTACCCCGGCAGCAATCAAAATCAGGGGATTTGCAGCCAGTGTAGCCCATAATCCTTTTAAGGCACCAGATAACGTCACCGTGGATGCGGTAGCTGCTCCCTGTGCAGATGCAAGTCCCATAGCTGCTACTGCTGACTGGGCTTCTGCCTGTGACATTCCCTGCCCCATAAGGATTGCAATTCTCTGAGCATCCGATAAAGCCTTTGAGGATAGTACAAGCTTTGTCTGAGATTCGGATAATCCCTGTGTCAGATTTAGCAGACCTTCAAAAGCATCATCTGTGATATTCGTAGCCTTTACAATATCCATTGCAGAGGAAAGATCACTGAATCCCTGTATCATGTCACCAATCCAGTTCAGGGCAAAAGCTCCGCCTGCTGCTCCCAGTCCTGCAAGGGATGCCTGAAGTAAATCCGTCTGGGCTACAAAATCGGTTACTGCTTTTGCCCCGTCAAGAAATCCTGCATACATATCATCCGATACTACTGTAGTAGCCAGATTCTCCATACTTGCTTTTAGGGCATTTGTCTTAGCTTCCAAAGAAGTCATATAGTTTTCTTCAAACTTTTTCTGAGCTGTACCGTCTGAATTAAAAGCTGCATCTGTAAGAGACTGTACTTTGTCCCAGTTATCCATGACGGAGATAAACGAGTTGATCTGACGAGTTCCTGCTACAGCGGTACTAATTGCTTTTTGTGTATTCTTGTCAAACGTACCCCACTTTTCGGCAATACTATCAATAGTAATCTCTGAATCCTGAAACTGTCCGTTTACATCACGCATAGAGATCCCGACTTTTCCCAGAACTTTCTCAACGTCATTCAGAGATTCGCCTGTTTCATCGTCTACGAATTTACCGACTTTAATGTTATTCATTCGTGACAGTATTGACTTAACAGATGTACCTATTGTTTCATCACTCTGCTGTGTCACATCTTTAATGGTCGCTATCATTGCAGCAGTTTTCTCTAATGATACTCCTGCATTATTTGCCATAGATGCAGTTCTGGAAAGAGCTTCACCAATTCCCCCGGCATCAGAAGCAGACTGAAGGTCAATGCTTGTCAATACATCATTGATATGTCCTGCCTGATCTGCGCTCATCTGAAAACCATTCAAGGTAGCAGTCAACACTTTTGAAGCCTGTTCAGAATCCATCTGTGCATCTTTGCTTAACACCATACTATCCTGAATAAGCTGATTTGTTTCAGCCATAGTACGTCCCTGTCTCAGCCAACTATCTGCGGAAGATGCGACATCTGAAGTAATTGCACCAAGTTCCTGCCCCAGATCATTGTAACTTTTCATCAGGTCATTTACATATGTTTTCCCTTCACCAGTAGCCATAGCAAGGTCTGTTTTCAGATCATTAAATTCTTTGACGGTTTCAAGTCCCTGCTTTCCTGCATCTATGATTTCATAAATCCCATCCTGAAGCATATCTGCCATAGTAAACACAGAGAAGGCTTCTTTCATGCTACTGCCCAACCGTTGAAATACCGACTGTCCTCTTGCTCCTGCTGCATTGATGTTATTTAACATCTGCTGACAAGCAGACAGGTTCGGAATATTTTCCTGACCCATAGGTATTGTAATACCTGCTGTATTTACGGTATTGTCTACTTCATCCCGGACAGCATTGGTATTTACATGAAGATCAACCTCAAGATCTGTAATACTGTTGACTGCTGCCCTGATCTCGTCTGTCAGACTGTCTGCATCCACTTTGATATCAACAGGTAACTCCACATCAGATAAAGCAGCCTGTAGTTCTGATTTCAGGGAATCTTTATTCACCTGTACATCTACTTTTACTGGTTCATCCCCGGATGCAAGTCTGTTGATTGCTGACCGGAGAGAAGAAACAAGCTGTTCCTCATTGATTTTTAATTCAATGGGTATCGGTTCGTCTGCCATGGCTCCTGCGTTTTGAATCGCATTTCTGATATCTGCTGTAATCTTCTCTGTATTGACATTTACATCAAGGTCAATGGTGGTTTTACTGATTTCAGAAGCCTGCTGAATGTTATTCTTCAGATTTTTCATAATCAGCTCCGCAGAATCCGAAGCCTGTTTCCATGCAAAATCATCCACTGACTGTTTCATCTGGGAATCCATATCTGCATAGGATATCGTCTTTACCATATCCTCACGGGCTTTCTTTACCAGATCAAACGTATGCAATAACTGATCTGCCTGACTAATCACATCATCTGAAAAATGTTCAGGAAACAATGATTTCATCTCACCCCAGATAGAACTGATATCAACACCTTTTGATGCATCCCGGGTGATCTTACCGATATTATCTTGCAGCAGTTCTTTATAAGTATCTGTATCTAGCGCATCCTTCAGGGCATCTGATATAAAGATCTTCTTGTCCTTAAAATAATCAAAGAACTTGTCATAAATACCAGTGGCTCCCTGTACCAGTTTTGCATGATCGGACAAGGTATTCTTTAACGGTTCCATCCCACCAAAGAAATCCTGAAATCCTTTATCTGAAATATTGAACTCTGTACCGTTCCATGCTTTACTAAGCGTAGTTACCATAGAATTTAACTGGGATTTTATCTGATTGATTGTCTGCTTATCTGAAATGTTAAAAGAATCTGCTAACTGTTTTGAAATAGAAGAGGTGTCAAGCCTTGTCTGCTTCACACCCTTTTCAATGTCAGAACTTAATTTCTTTGCTGAATTTTGATTTAACTCTACATCTATTTTGAGTTTATTTTTATTATTTATTAGGTCATTTAACTTTTGCTCTGCATCACTTGTATCAAGATCCGCAGTTATTTTTACTTGAAAATCATCAGCCATTTATACACTTCCTCCCTATATAGCTACAAAAAAGCACCTGTCTATCAAGACAGATGCTAAATATCCTTTTTTATTTTTCATACGTTTCTTCAATTCGTTCTCTGGTAATCGTATTTTGCCCCCATTATGTTTCATCAGCTCTTTTATACAGTATTGAAATTCCTCTGTATCAATATATGTTCCTTGTAATAACTGATCCAGAACACCGATTGTTCCCATAATCTGTACTCCCTCTGCTTTTGCAGCCTTTCTAAGAGCCATATCCCCAGTTAATAGAGTAAGATTTCTCTTTTTGGCAATCGCTAACGCAATACAATCATATTTAGAAGGTTTTGGATATTTTCCTATAAGTTCCTCTGCAAGAAAAAACTCTTCCTCAGTAAGCTCTACTGCCTTTAATCCCATTTCAACCAAATCATTTCCAATATCGGGTGGATTTAGCAATTCATCTTCAATTGCATCACTGTTCATTAAATAAGTGTATGGCAGCCTGAAAGGTAAAGATAGCCTGTCAAATATAGCAAAATCCACCCACACATTTGTATCACTGCTGATATATTCCATCTACTATCCCTCTGCTGCAAAGCATTGATTAGCCACAAAATTATATGACTGTTTTAAAAGCTCTGCTCCTTTCTGGATAGTAATTTCTTTTTCACTAACTGCCCTGAATACAAGCTGTGAAAACAACATTGGCTCTTCTTTCTCTATTCTGACTGGTTCGTGTTTCTTCCATCCCATTTTACTAGCATGGATATAAAATTCTTTTCCAGATGCAGCAGTGATAATTCCACAAAGTTCAGCTCTTTTTACAAGCAAGTACATAGAAATACCATATTCTCTGCAAATAATCTCCATATCCTTTGTCACTGCTGTTCTTCTTAACCCCAGTTCTCTTTTAGCATCTTTTTCCAAAAAAAGAAAGGCTCCACTGATTGCAGTTGCTCTTTGTTCCGCTTCCTTTTCATCCATATTTTCTGGCCACGCAAATATAAAATGAGCCATTTCATGAACAATTGTAGATCGAATACGTTCTGGTGTCATATTTCTATTTATTACAATATAAGGTCTTTCGTTTACAAGACCATTCATTCCAGAAAATGCATCAGACGGAGCATCAAGAAAATAAACTAAGATTCCATTATTTTCAAGTAACTCTACCAGATTTCCAATCGGCCCAACATCTGCAATATGAAGATAACTTCTAAGATTCTTTGCATCTTCCTCTACATTATCTGACAAGCTTAATTGATGGCATAGTGGTGCTTCAGGTAAAACCTCACCTCCCAATATTTCCACAATCATATAAAATCTATTCATATATTCCTCAACAGCTTCCCTGACGTACTTCTGTTGATTCTTATTCAATCTACTACCTTTTCTAAATTCTCCGTGTACAAAGACTAAATTTTCATTACGATTGTTCAAAAAATCAGCAACTCTAACATCCAATGCCTTTGCAAGAGCTTTAATGATATTCATATCTGGTTTTCTTTCACCATTTTCATAATGAGTGATTGCCATAGGAGAAATAGACACTAAAGAGGCAAGTTCTTTTTTTGATAAATTTTTCTTTAATCTATAATATGTCAAATTTTTATTAAACATCTCATCGCCTCCTTCTGTTTATATTATATTACTTTATTTTAAAAAGTAAACAGAATTTCAGGCTATTTTTTATCCAAAATGTTTTCCAAACGCTTCTTGTATATTTTTCTCAATATTTTCTTTTGATCTTTCCCAAAATCCACCATTACCAAGTAATTCTCCTGCTTCTGCATATCCATAAATAGTCTGGGTATCTCTTCCTGAAGGATTATATCTATATCCAGTATCTAACTTCAGTTCTCCTGTAATAGAATCTCCACCGCCTGAAATTTCATATTCTGGCGATTCCGATAACTGCTCTGTACGATGATAAGCACCTTCCGGAGCATCATAAAAATGTCCTACGTTCTCATTTAACTCATCGAAAGATTTATGAATAGTCTCTGTCATGGCAGCAGTCATTTCTTTCTGTAAATGGGATTTTAATGCACCCCAACTTGTAAATGTTTTTGTCATATTTTTTACCTTTTATTTGTGTGAATATTAAGCGAAATGCTCATCGAATTAGAATTTTCAGATTATTATAATTATGATTGTGTAAGATATGCTTTCAATCGTTCAAAATAAACCGGACAAAGATCAATTTTACCTTTCTTGAATCTGGAAAGATAGCTCGTATGGATTTTTGTCACAGAACTTATATATGTTTGTTTTTCCTTCAGAATCCGCTCATTATATAGATCACGTAATTCCTGCTGTGTCATATTTTATTTTTACCCCTTTCAAAAAAAATTGCTAAATATATATGTTTCTTTTTCAGCGAAATGACTGCGAGCATTTGGATAACTCACAGCCATTTATATATGAAAAGCTATTGTAATTATTACAACAACCTCATTTTCTTGATTCCCAACGAATGAGGTCGGTATAAAAAGATCGTTGGAAATCATGTGCAACAGGTACTATGCTTTCTCCTGCCCATGCAAATGGAACTGCTTACAATGTTCTTAATATGCGTCCACTCTCTTCTGCTCATGTAAGTGGTACAGCATATAATTTAGTTAATATGCGCTCAATAATATCAGTTAATCAGCCAGACAGCATTAATCTGTCTGGTCTGGATGAGATAAAGGCGTTACTTTGCTTACGGTCATTTCACGCCTCTCTCATAGGGCGATATTGAACGTTCCTCATTTTCGCCTTGTTTTCTAGGCGAAAAGTAAGATTCATTTTAAAAAATCGTGAATATTTCGTCTATTTTTCAGCATTTTCCACAAAACACGATAGAAAATTTTGTGGATTATTGTCATATAATAAGGTAAGTAACCTGCTTCTCATCCTGGAAAGACACGGATCATGGAATGCTTTATCAACTAATCGCATCATCGTATCCTGTTTGATCGTATGCTTCCGGATTCTGTCTGCTGTCTGTTCGAATAAATACGAAATCTTTTTTGAATAATCCTCTGCTGCCTTATCCAGATTTTTCACCTTTGCATCATATGCTTCAATCTCGGACACAATTTTCTGATACTGTTTTCTATTTGCATCCCCTTTATTATAAGGAAGTAAAAGACTATCGACAGGTATTGTACGGGTCTGGTATTCTTTATTTACCCTCGAATCAATCGTCATTTCATCGACCAGATCATATACGATATCCATAGGACAGTTAAATTTCCCTACTTGATTTTCTGTTATTTCACATTTTCCTTTCATTTTCATGTGGCCTGCATAGAACCGTGGATATTTCCTGCTACCATTGATATTCTCCCCAATTTCAGCAACTACTTTATTCAACCGCCCCAGTTCAGAACCTACTGAAACATTAAACTCACGTTTTGCAGAATCAATGGCAACCTGTGCAAGAACAGAGCAGATCACAAATATATCCTGTAACTCACCCTCTCTGTCTGCTGCCCTGCCATCAAAATAATACGATAATGCAAGCTGTGCAAGGTTACTTGTAATCCCGATATCATTTTGTGAACGTGCAATCTTATAATCCATCTCTGCAAAAGATGCCATGTCCATATTGTACAAGCTGCTGTTTTTCAACGGAATCCTATTGATAATTGTCGGATATTCCAGATATGCTTTCTCTGAAAGCTTTACAATCTCTTCCTGATCTGTCACAAATACACTATCACTATCTAAATCTTGTCCATTTAATCTGTCCTGTACATCTGTACCAATGCCATTAATAACGATCACATGCTGTCCCAATTCTGGAAAATATCTCATCAATTCCTGCGGATATCTATTAATCAAATGCACAATATTATTACTGCTGTTATGAGGACTTCTAAACCCTGCCAGGCACTGACCATCTGGAAATCTGCTTGTATAACATTCAATGCCTTCCCTATGCGTATCAAAGCATTTTTCAGAACTATATTCCTCTCCCGTCACCTGCTTTAACAAAGCCAACGGATTACCGCAGATAACCAGATTATCTCCATTCTGTAATAGCTTTCCCAACTTCAAACGCTTATTCTTAAATTCAGACAATATCTCAGATTTTTTCTTTTTGAAGTAATCGGTATACCTAAAATCATGATTCCACTCATCTAGAGCGATAAGCATATTGCCAACGCTATATTTATTTCCAGAAGTCCTTTTTAAATGATTTATAAAAGCATCGTGATCCTGAACCATCCTATTATAATAGTCAACGCTGGTCTGTGCTACTTTAGCAAGTATATCCTTATCTGTAGTAGGCAGACTGTTATTGATCTGGTAGGAACTTCTTTGTAGTTCTCCCCATTTACTCTCATGTCCTGTCTTAACAATCGAAAACATTTCGCCATCTTTTTTCATAAAACGCCGATAATACTTATAAGCTTTGCTGTCATTATCTTCTGGATGCTCTTTCATCAATTTCTCAAACTTCATCCATTTAATAGAATTTTCAGTAACGATCACACGGATATCAGAGACTTTTACCTTATTTCCAAACATATCCATCACGGCAGCAGTTGGATAATCTTCCTTATAATAATTTATGAAATACTGAACCACCTTTCCTCGGAACAGACACCCTTTAAAGAAATGACTTCTGCAATAAATGAAACCATCCATCCCCTGATCTTCATCTTCAGGAAAAACAGAATCATCTATCAATCCCATACCATCCCATAGGATATTTGTGATCTCGCACTGCTCTTCTTTTTTCACATAACAGTGATTGCTTTCATCTACATCTACCGTTAGTCCTGGCAAAATTGTTGATACTTCCTGATCCCGTACAATCAAGATATTCTTCAATGGGATGTGTATATAGTCTAGTGCTGATGCCGTAATCAGTGTACTATAAGCACTTAACGATACAATGTCTGCATTTTCCTGTGGCATCCTGTCCCATAATCCCATAGTTAAATAATCCCTTGCGATTGTAACTAGCTCTTCTCGAACAAAAACACAATCTCCCTTTTTCGCCTTACCTGGCGATCTCATAAGCATCCGGTATGTAATTGTTTCATCTGTCCCATGGATTATATCACCTGTTTTCCTATCATATTTATGCCATGTAATCGTACATCCTTGCGTATAATATATCTGTCTCAGTTCTTTTGCAGACACGCTATCTTTAATTCCGGATAACAGATCTTCCGCATTTACTTCCGTATTTTCTTCCTGCTCCCCGTCATTATATCCATAATACAATTCACGTTCACAATAACTCAGCACAGAGTAATCAAATTTCAGCACAATAAAATCAAGACTGCTGCCATCCTTTTTTATCTTCATTCCATGCTTTTTCATATACCTCAAGAACAGACTATCATTCAACATAGCATCGTTCCATTCCAGTCTGCAATCTCTGATCTGATTTCCATATCTATACTTGTACCCGTTCTGCACCTGATAGATTCTGTTTGCCTGTAAACTTCTTATTTTAATGTTCATCTTTTCTTTTTTCATGTCTCTCTATGTCCCTTCTTGTTCCTTCTTTCCAGTATTTAAAAATAGGATATTTAAAATATATATAGGACTTCCCTTTATACTTCATTTTATGCTGCTCTATTCTGGTGTCGGATTCACATATTTCTATATATATATAGAAAAGTGTGGATTCGACAACAAATATTTTAGTCTGTTTTCCTATTTTCTAAAATCCAGTATTTTTAGCCCCCATTTCTTATATAAATTATATAGAAAAAGGGGGACAAAATATTAAATTAAAATAGAAATAAAATAAAAATCAAGATACAAGATAATATCCTCTTTTATTTTTTATTCGTGTCCCAAAAATGGCGTAAAGCTTATAATAAAGGTATACACCAAAATTGGGACATCCCTTTATTATTATTTCAATTACCCTTATAAACTTTTAAGTGATTAACTTTTTCTATTTTCTATCTCATTTTTTGCTGTCATATTTAATCCACGCAAGCCACTTCCGTTTTGTGTCGTTTAGACACAACGGAATGGATTGTGTGACAGGTCGTGGAATTGCGAGCTTGCGAAGCAATTACATCTACCTGATCAGCTGCCAGCAGGCAACAGTAATTCTTTACTTTAATATCTATATAAGAAATAAAAAGTCTTACTTTTGTGGGACACCCACACCCTTATCAAATTCCACACTTTGTCTTGCTACGCAATCCAAATTTCGGAATTTGTGTTGCCCTGTGACTTCATATTGCTATCGCAATATTCCAGTCCCAAAACAACAATTAATATTTACTTACTTTAATTTCAGATTTTTAGCCCCCATTTACTATATAATATTTATAGAAAAAGGAACCTAAAAATAAAATATGAATCACATAAAAGATTAAGATACAAGATAATATCCTCCTATCCTCTTTTATTCTTTTATTCGTGTCCCAAAAATGGCGTAAAGCTTATAATAAAGGTATACGCTAAAATTGGGACATCCCTTTATTATTTCGTATTTAGTGTAATTGATTATCGCCCCTAAATTAGTGCATTTAAACGGGTAACACTTTTGATTATAAGGACAAAAATACACTTTCTAAAAGATTATCACCTTCCAAGCATGTTTATACCGCTTCTTTTTTGTTGTTCCATTTTTATCTGTTTCGTATTTTGTAGTTGTAAACTCTTTTACCCGATAGCATAAATTTCTCTCTTCCAGAACATGGTTTAGTGTAGTCAAATTTCTAAGTAGTTTACCATCTTGCTTCGCCTTTATCGCATTTATCAGTTCATTTCTATCTTTTCTCTGAAGGAATACCTTATTTTCATCTACGCACTGTTTTAAATAATTTCTTAATCCATAATCCTCCTGAATCAACATGTAAGTACAATTACCTGTCTTTGTGTCATAAAAGCCAAATTTAGTGGCAAGATATTTACAGTATCCAAATGATTCATATTCTTTTAGCATGAATGTATAATCTACAATATCTTCTTTTTTCTTAAAGTACATTGGCTCATTAACCTTTTTGACGCATGCCCCTTCGACAATATTTCCTTGTCCGTCATAGACAAAATCATCATATAAAATATTATCTATATCATTTTGTCTAGGATATTTTTCAATCAGTTTATCCATTGATTGATTCGTAGACATATAGTAATCTGCCATTGCAACCTTTTGTTGTATGCTCCGCCTTAATCCTGCAAGCTGCTGATTGTTGATTACTTTTATATACACATTGATTTGATCCGATTCGTTTTGAATCCGCTTACGTCCTATACACTGGATTAAGGATCCTATATCCACGATGTCTACAACAATATGCTTTACCTCAGGATCAATAATATTAATTCCTGCATCAAAGCATGATGTAGTAATCAAGAATTGCTCTTGAAACCGTTGGTTGATAAGTATGGATTTGATTTTATTCTGATCCACATATTTATAATATTTGCTGTTATTACTGCTGCAATTAAAAACACAGAATTTCTTGTATTTTTTATAAAGCTTATAAGCTTTTTCTGCGGATTGAATAAAAAATATACCTTTATCTCCTTTTTCAATTCCTTCATTTAAAAAAGAGTCCATGGTTTCATCGCTATGAAAGAATACCAGATTTTTTATAAATGACGGATCAAAAGGGATTTCATATTCTATGACATCATCCAGACCTTTTTCTTTAACATATTGCTTCATATACTTTGTCATATGCTCACCCGTTGCAGACATAAATATATGTACGGAATCATTGTTTTTCATAATCATTTCAAACGAAACTGCCGTTTTATTATTAAAACTGCTATCATTAAAAAAATAGTGGAACTCATCACAAACAATAAACATGTACTGAGATAAATCATATTTATTAGTGTTATGAAGCTTACTGTATTCCAGTGACTGATAAGTAATCACTTCTATTACATCAGCTTTTCCATCTGTTTCAATTTCATATCTGAATTGATCCACACAATTTGATCTGTGTATCAGCATCAGGATTTTCCCTTGCTCACTTTTGGCAACTTCATATAAAATATTTTTACAAAAATAACTTTTTCCTGCTCCCATTGGGGAAGAAATTAAAATGTTGTCATTAGGTTTCCATTTTTTTATATCCTCAATCTTAATTAAATCAGATACTCTAATTTTTTGGGAACTGCCATTTGACAATAAAATCACGCCCTTTCCTTTTTAAATTTTGCCATAGTTTTACGCAATGCAACCGTATCCTCGAAAAAGAACACCTTTAAATTAGGATCTTTTTCAGAATCTTCTACCTTTAAAATTTTATGTCCATTACTACATAACCAATTTGTCATAGACAATGATCTGATTATGTACATATTTATTTTTTCTGTACACATAATAACTTCCTCCTGTTCAATCTCTGGTAAAAGCACATTCATTAAAATCTAACTACTTTCCATGCATGTCTGTAGGTTCTTTCTTTTACAGCACCGTTTTTATCTGTTTCATATCTTGTAGTCTTAAATTCCTTGATTTGGTAGTCCATCCCTATCTCAGCAAGAATATAGTTTAATGTTCGCAGATTTCTCAGCAGTATACCGTTTTGTGTGGCATTTATCGTATTGATTAATTCGGTTCTGTCTTTTTCTCTGTAAAATATCCTGTCCTCTTCGACCATCTGATTTAAGTATTCTTCTAAATTCATGCTATAATCCTCCTGTTTCTGTTGTTTTTTGTTTGCAGTTATTCTCAGGTACACCACATGGCAGCAGTGTACCTGTACTATTCTTTACTTTTTCTCTTTGGTATTGCATAAGAAATCCCTATGCTTTATTAAGGATTTCCTTATTTTATTAAGATTTTCGTGAACTTTTTCTCGAAAAATGGTTGACATTACCCTACAGATTTGATAGAATAACTACCATCGAAATGAATATAGTGGGATTTTATACCGAGTTGGCAAAGATAGTTGTAGTATATATTACTATAGACCTGTCTTTTTGTCAACCTTTTTTATTTGTCTGCAGAGATTTCGCTTTTAACTTTGTATTTTTATAAAATCCCCTTTTTTTCGCTGCT
>OKTA01000291.1_pt1 | contig 36488 bp, 35 predicted proteins | sample 1606321 | NCBI WGS metagenome assembly OKTA01 (sample SAMEA3879562, study PRJEB24766) | human gut metagenome | biome: human-associated habitat; feature: feces | place: USA | collected 1985/1987
CGGGGTGGGGGTGTGAGTAAGGAAAGAGGGAGCCACGAGGGAGAGAACCTAAGAGATAGGGAGAGGGGCTGTCAAGTCCCTTGCCCTAGTCTCTTTGGTTCTTTCCCTCGTTTATATTGACAAGTGCATCGATTTGAATAGCGAACCCGAGAAGTGCTATCCGACAAAAAGAACTATCGGTAGCTTGCTATCATAGCCAAAGCTGAATGATATAACAAAAGCACATTAAACAAAAGACTTTTTTAAAAGCTAACCCCTCCCCTAAGCACAACGTGCTTAAGGGAGTTTTTTCGCATTTAAATATTAATATCCCCCACATTCACGCACTTATTTTTCGTATTTCCGTCCGCAAATGTCAAAATTGTTATACTTTTAAGAAGATTTTGTGAAATTTAGCACTCTCCTATTGACAGTGCTAAAAATCGTGCTATAATGTAGTTGTACAAAGAAAGAGAGAGGGTCTCCGGAAGGTACAGGGCGACAACAACAGGTACTGTGACAAGCAGATACCGTTTGATATACGGAAGGAGAAATGACTTATGTTACCCGCAATTTTCAATGAAAACTTATTTGACAATTTCTTCGACGATGATTTTATGATGCCGTCAATGTTCGGCAAGAACGATCCCCTTTACGGCAAGCACGCAAAGAACGTGATGAAGACTGATGTCCGTGAAACCGACAACAGCTACGAGCTTGACATTGACCTGCCGGGCTTTAAGAAAGAAGATGTATCGCTGAAGCTCGACAGTGGCTATCTTACCATCAGCGCCTCCAAGGGTCTTGAAAAGGACGAAAAGGAGAAGAAGGACGGCAAGTACATCAGACGTGAGCGTTACGAGGGTCAGTGCAGCAGGAGCTTCTATGTAGGCGAAAGCGTACAGGCAAAGGACGTAAATGCAAAGTTTGAAGACGGTATCTTAAAGGTATCCGTTCCGAAAGCCGCACCTCAGGTAGAAGGCAATAACGTGATTGCAATCGAATAATCCGACCTTCACCTTTGCAGATAACCGTGAATAAATGATTTATCGGCAGTGAGAAAAAACTCACTGCCGATATTTTTTTAAAAATTTTTATTAAACCTATTGATTTTGTAGGCTATCAGGTGTATAATATAAATCGGACTAAATCTGTCGTCTTTACCGCACCCCTTTACAGTGCGTTAAACGGCATTTAGCATAAAGCAGGAAGAAAGGAACGATTGTATAAATGCTGAAAACAACAATATACCTTGACAATGCGGCTACCACAAAGATAAGCGATAACGTTCTCAACGCTATGCTTCCCTATCTTACGGAGGAATACGGCAACCCATCCTCCATCTACACTCTCGGAAGAAATTCCGCAATAGCCGTAAACAAGGCAAGACATCAGGTCGCACAGGCTCTCGGCTGTGAGGACAGCGAGGTTTATTTCACAAGCTGCGGCAGTGAGAGCGACAACTGGGCGATAAAAAGCACCGCAAAAATGATGGCGCAAAAAGGCAAGAAGCACATAATCACTTCTGTATTCGAGCATCATGCGGTTTTGCACACAATGGATTCTCTGAAGAAGGAGGGCTTTGAAATAACCTACCTTCCCGTTTATTCAAACGGTATAGTTAAAGTCGAGGACGTAGCAAATGCCATCCGCCCCGATACAGCCCTTGTCACGATAATGTATGCCAACAACGAGATAGGCACGATACAGCCCATCGCCGAGATCGGCGAGCTGTGCAAACAAAAGGGTGTCATCTTCCACACAGACGCAGTACAGGCTATCGGCAACGTCCACATCAACGTAAAAGAGCAGAATATTGATATGCTCTCCCTCAGCGGTCATAAGATACACGCACAGAAGGGTTGCGGTGTTCTTTATGTAAACAAGAAATACCGCCTTCCTCCCCTTATTGACGGCGGTGCGCAGGAAAGAGGCAGACGTGCCGGCACAGAAAACGTTCCTGCTATAGTAGGACTCGGTGTAGCTATAACAGATGCCGTAAACGGTATAGATTCCAAGAACGAAAAGCTGAAAAAATTCAGCGACAAGATATATAACGAGATAATGAAGATTGACCGTGTTCATTTAAACGGCGACAGAGAAAAGCGTATGCCGAGCAACCTTAACTTCTCGTTTGAGGGCGTAGAGGGCGAGAGCTTACTGCTCCAGCTTGACCTTCAGGGCATTGCCGCATCGAGCGGTTCCGCCTGCACATCAGGCTCACTTGACCCCTCGCACGTTCTTCTGAGCATAGGACTTCCCCACGAGGTAGCGCACGGCTCACTGCGTATCTCAATGTCAGAGTACACGACTGAGGAGGAGATAGACAAGCTGCTCGAGGTTCTTCCCGTTATTGTAAACAAGCTCAGAAGTATGTCGCCCCTGTGGGATCACATCGTCAAGGGCGAAACATTCAAAATAAAGTAAACATTTAATTTTTCGAAAGGAAGTATTACTGATGATTTATTCTGAAAAGGTAATGGATCACTACGCCAACCCCAGAAACGTAGGCGAGATAGAGGATGCAAACGGTGTCGGCGAGGTCGGCAACGCAAAGTGCGGCGATATAATGAAAATGTACCTTAAGATTGAGGACAACACTATAAAGGATGTCAAGTTCAAGACATTCGGTTGCGGTGCGGCAATCGCCACAAGCTCCATCGCTACCGAGATGATAAAAGGCAAGCCCTTATCCGAAGCACTGAAGCTGACCAATAAAGCGGTCGTAGAAGCGCTTGACGGTCTGCCTCCGGCAAAGCTTCACTGCTCCGTACTTGCAGAGCAGGCTATCAAGGCGGCTATTGCCGACTACTACACAAGACAGGGCATCGACCCCACCCCCTTTGTAGGCGAGATAAAGGACGACCACTGCGACAGCTGTTGCGGCATATGACCCTATTCTTATATTATAACAAACAGCCTTGCGAAACCCGCAAGGCTGTTTTTCATACCGTGAACACATCGCTCACTACCCTATAATCTTCTCCATCCACACCATATCATACTCCCTGCCGAATTTTTCGGCACATTTATGAAACGTTCCCACAAGCGTATACCCCTGCTTTTCGTGGAACCTGATGCTGTCGTGGTTCAGATACTCATCGTCTTTATCCGTGCTTGCTATGCAGGCATACGCATTCCTTACCCCCATATCCGCAAGCCTTTTTTCAAGCTCCCTATATAACGCTGTCCCCGTCCCGTGACGTTTTTCATTCACATCAACGTATATCGACGTTTCGGCAGAACGCTCATAAGCCGCCCTGTCCTTGAACACTCCGGCATAGGCATATCCCGTTATCCTTCCGTCACGCTCAGCCACTATGTAAGGATATTTTTTCAGCGTTTTTTCTATTCTACGTCTGAAATCCTCTGCTGACGGCACCTCAAGCTCATACGTTACCGCAGTGTTTACAATATAGTAAGAATAAATACCGAGCAGTTCTTCTGCGTCAAAGGGTGTAGCCGTCCTTATTTTTATATCTGCCATCACTCCGCACTTCCTTAAAACATATTAAAAGCAAAAGTGCCACAGCAATACCGCCGTGACACTTCATTGTGCTTTATCGGATTTTATAATGCCTCCGAGCCTTCTTCGGGAGATTCGATTATCTCGTCCTCTACTCCGTCCTCGGTAAAGGAAAAGCTCTTCTTGTCCGCATCATCGTCAACATCGGAAATGTCAACATCAACTCCGCTGTTTATCGACACTACCATGTCCTTGAGATTGTTTATCTCGTTTTTGAAAGCCGTACCTGTTGTAGCCGCCTTCTTCATAAGCTCTGCGCTCTTTTCCTTGCCTGCCGATACAATCTCATTCACGCTCTTTGTGAGCTTTTCACTGCCCGTCTTTACTGCGCCCGTGCAGTAGACCGAAGCCTTGTGGAGCTTTTCACTGCAGTTTTCCTTCACAGCCGCTACAGCCTCAGGATTTTTATCTATATATTTCTTAGCTAAAATATACCCCGTACCGACAGCCGCCGCAATACCGAAAAATATCATTGCCTTATTCATACTAAACATCCTTTCCGGGTAAAACCCCGTTTGCTTATACTCAGTATATACCATTTTTTACGAAAAGTAAAGCCTATTTTGTCGGATTTATCGCTTCAAGACGATATATCGGAAATCCCTGCTCGGAAAATCTCTTTTCATACTCCGTCACAATATTTCCTTCTAATCCGCTGTTGTGCAGATCAAGGCTGACATTCTTCAGCTTGAAGCCGCACTGCGACAGATTCTCTATTGAAAACTCGAACAGCTTCATATTGTCGGTTTTCTGATGTATCTCACCGCCCGGTATAAGTATGTGCTTATATATCTCAAGAAATACAGGATGAGTAAGACGGTGCTTTTTATATGTTTCCTTAGGATAAGGACAGCTGAAATTAAGATATATCCGTTCTACCGAATTTTCGGGGAAGAATTTTTCAAGATACTCCGCTTTTCCCATAAGGAATTTCAGGTTAGGCAGATTTTCCTTTACCGCAAGCTCCATAGCGCTGACTATTACGTTTCTTGCCATCTCCACCGCAATAAAATTAATATCCGGGTTACGCTTTGCCGCTTCAACCGCAAAGCCGCCCTTTCCGCAGCCTACCTCAAGATGAACGGGATTATCATTGCCGAATATCTCCCGCACATCAAGCGTCCTCTGCTGTGTTTCCCCTCTTTGCTCTGCGGCATAATCCACAAGCCAGCCGAGATTCACGTTGCCGCAAGCGTCAAGACGTTCATCAAGGTATTTTTTTCTTCTCATTCTCATAAGTGTTACCGCCTTATCTTGTTGACGACAGCATAACGTAATACGTCTTGAAACGCACCTTGTCAACAATGTTTCTCGTTGTGTTGTCAAGCACCACGATATTCATTCCACGCTCATTGAGCGAGTAGTTCTTGTTGCCCATTCTGATAGCCGATTCATCTGCGTCGCTGATTATCTGCGTCTTATAGCCCAGCACATCAATAATGCCTGTGTCGATTCTGTCATCCGACAGCTCCTCACGGACTACCTTGCCGCCTTCTATTATCGCAATATAACGCTGATTTTCCTGAGCCGTAAGCAGCTTTTCAAGCCCCAGATTCTTTATAGCCGATAAAGCGCCGTCGTTATATCCGCCCGTCACATCTCCTCTTGCCGAGATTATTGCGGTGAAATTCTCGCCCTCCTTCAGCCTGTACATATAGTTAAGGAAATTATCCTCGCTTCTGAGGTTCGTATTCTTATCATCCTTGCTTTCTTTTGAAAGCACAAATTCTGTATACTGCGGAACAATGCTCTTGTACGGCATAACTCCGTGGAAGCCCTTCTCTGATACCGTAAGACCGAAATAGTTGTACCACAGGTTAGCACCAACCACTACAACAAGGAAAGCCGCAAATATCGTAACAGGACGTGTTACGAAGTTTACAAAACCGTTCTTTCTCTTTTTGAATTCCCTGTTCTTCGGCAAATATCTTTCGTCAGCCTCAAACTGCTCTCCGAATACAGACGAATACTTCTTCTGCTTTTCGGGCTTTTTATTTTCCACAGCTTCAACAGGCTTTGCCGCTATATCGCTGCTGCCGCCGTCCTCAGCCATGATTTCAGCTAAAATTCTCTGCTTTTCCTTTTCTGTATCGCTAAGCTCAGCCTCCGCCTTTTCGGGTACAGGCTGTGAAACCGCTTTTCCCTTTTTGGATTCGGTTCCGGTCTTCTTTGCATATTTTTCGGGATGCTTGGAACGGATGACCTCATCTACCGTTTTATCGAATTCAACCACAGCGTCGGGATTTTTCCTGCGTGCAAGATAAACCTTTGCACAGTTCATATAGTACCTTGCTATTGACGGTATGAACATTATCATCATAATGTAAAGATACATTGAGAAACGCTCAATAACAAAGTGCTTTGTCGCTATAAACCATATAATAAAGTTGAATATCGCAAAGTTTGTAAACAGTGCCGACTCTTTCGGATATGCCTTTCCGTATCCCGTGAAATGTGCGATAAGCGCAAGTGTCACAATGATTGCAGGTACTATAATATACACAGGCAGATAGCCTTGTGTGATAAAGTTCAGCTCAAGATAACCCTTGTACTGCGGAAGAAGCACAACCGCAAGCCGCAGTATCGGCCACGAAAGCAGATATACAAGCGCTGTCAATATCGCATATATCGGTACGGTTATCTTTGTGGGCTTTACGAAAGCCGCAATCAGATACAGCGGTATCAGCACTATTACTGTACTGTGGAACAGACACGCCAAGAAAATAAACAGCAGCACCATGAAATGATTGCGTTCCTTCATAAATCTGTAAGCGCAGAGTATGATTGCAAATGCTATCGACTGACGTATAAAGCTCAGCGAGCAGTAGAAGAACGTCAGCGATATGAACATCATCGTTGACATCCATATATTTTCACTGTAACGGAATATCGCATACGCCGTAGGTATAAGTATCAGCAGTGCGTACACCGCATACATTATATTCACATCTGCGGTAAACATCGAGATCAGCTTTGTGACGATTGTAAAGCCCGGCTCATACCCGTAGTTGAATATTGAAAGTCCGGGTGCTTCCTTGATATTCCAAAAAATATAGATATACGAATAATAATCGTTTCCCAATCCGTATCTGAATACGCTTATCAGATACATTGCTCCGAATGTCACGATAACATAACAGAGCTTCTTCACCATATTCGGCTTATGCTCGATGAGCGGATAAGCAAGCACAAGCACAAGTGCCATAAGTATAAGATATACTGCCATAGTTTTTCCTTTCGCAATAAAAAAAATAAAGCACCGCACAACTGCAAAGTTACCACCAAGCAGAAAATGCAGTGCATATTCATCAGATAATTATGTATTTTCCCTGTGTCACAACAGGCGCAACATCAAGCGTAAAATCAACTCCGCATGACATTCCTGCGGTTTTCAGCGTTTTCTCTACCGCCTCATACGCCATTTTCGGAGAATTGTTCTCCTGGCTTAAGTGACCGAGTATCAGACGGCTTGCACCTTTTGCGACAAGCTCCTTACAAAACTCAGCCGAACAGCCGTTTGAAAGATGTCCGTGATCCCCCGAGATCCTCGTTTTTAGATATGGCGGATATTTCGGATTTCCCTTTAACAGCACAGGATCGTAATTTGCCTCTAAATATACCGTGTCACTTCCGAGCAGATTATCCCTCACCTCATCGGTAACATAGCCTAAATCGGTACAGCAGGCGACCTTATGCTCGCCGAACTTCAGGGTGTACCCTACGCTTTCCGCAGCGTCGTGCGGTGTATGGAAAAAATCAATATCCATATCGACAGGTACGCTCTTTATTTCCGACAGCGGATGAATAACCGCCGTCTGCTCTACCAGCTTGTCAGAAAACAGCTTTCTTGCAGTGCCGTCCGATGCGTACACAGGAACAGACGTTCTTTTCGTTATCTGTCCGAGTGCTTTCGTGTGGTCTATATGCTCGTGCGTCACAAGCACAGCCTTCACTGCCTCAAACGGTATACCGCAGAGTGCCAGACCTTCCCTCAGCGCCTTGAAACTGCATCCTGCGTCAACAAGTACACCCGAGGTGCTGTCACCGACAAAAACGCTGTTGCCCTTGCTTGAAGAACATACAGGAACAACCTTTGCCATCAGAGTGCCTTTCTCATCTTTTCATCATCGGGATAATAACGCTTTACTATATCAGCGCCAAGCTCCCTCAGCTTTATTTCCATATTCTCATATCCACGCTCAATATGGTGAATATCTTCGATTTCCGTAGTGCCCTGCGCCGCAAGTCCTGCAATGATAAGTGCCGCACCTGCTCTGAGGTCGCTCGCCTTTACCGGAGCGCCCGTAAGATGATCCACGCCTCTTACTACAGCTACCCTGCTGTCAACGGTAATATCCGCACCCATTCTGCGAAGCTCGTCAACATACTTGAAACGTGTATCGAATATGCTCTCCGTTACCATGCTTGTACCGTTTGACATTGCCAGGAGCGTTGTCATCTGCGGTTGCATATCGGTAGGAAATCCCGGATGCGGAGAAGTCTTTATATCCGTACCCTCATAATGAGGTCTGCCGACTACCCTTACATTATCCGTATCGTCCTCTATCTCAACATAAACGCCTATCTTGCGTAGCTTTGCCGTAATAGGCTCAAGGTGCTTCGGTATAACGTTCTTCAGCGTAATATCACCGCAGGTAGCCGCCGCCGCAACCATAAACGTTCCCGCTTCTATCTGGTCGGGGATAACCGAATACTCCGTGCCGTGAAGCTGTGAAACGCCCTTCACCTTGATAACGTCCGTACCTGCGCCCATAATATCCGCACCCATAGAGTTGAGGAAATTCGCAAGGTCCACTATATGAGGCTCCTTGGCCGCATTTTCAATTATTGTCAGTCCCTCTGCCTTTGCACAGGCAAGAAGCGCATTTATCGTTCCTCCGACCGTCACCTTGTCAAAATATATCTGCGTACCGATAAGCCTGTCAGCCGAAAGGTCAACGATACCGTGCTTTATATCAGCCTTTGCACCGAGTGCCTCAAAGCACTTGATATGCTGGTCGATAGGTCTGCTGCCAAGGTCGCACCCTCCGGGCAGCGGCACGCTTGCCTTCTTGAATCTGCCGAGCAGCGCACCTAAAAAATAACTGCTTCCTCTTGTGGAGCGGGCAAGCTCATAAGGTACCGTTCCGTCCTTGATTCTTGACGTATCCACCTCTATCTTCGACTTACTCAGCCTTCTTATCTGCGCTCCCATACTCGAGAGTATCTCAAGAGCAACATCAACATCACTGATTGACGGTACATTTTCCAGTACGCACTTATCTTCCGCAAGTATCGCCGCAGGTATTATAGCTACCGCCGCATTTTTTGCTCCGCTTATCTGCACTTCGCCTCTCAGCGGAGTGCCGCCTTTTATAATAAACTTTTCCAAAAGTCACACTTCCTCGATTCATTTAAAATATAGAATTCGATATAATAAAACGCCCTTTTAGGCTCTGTATCTCATAAAACAGTGCGTCGGAATGATATTCGGGTACACACCGACACAGTATAAAGTTATTATAGCATATCTGCCGTAAAAATAAAAGCATTTTTTTCAGCCGCTTTACATTTCGTCATATTGCACTATATAGCCTGTGTTTTTATGGATTTTTTATACATATAGTCGTTTTGCCGTCTTAGCGGCTCAATGTCCGGACTTGTCGCCGTACTTGTTATAAAGCTGTGTGCAGAATTGCTCGATTTCCTGTTCAAGCTCCTCTGCGCTGTCTGCGTCAAGCATCATACTTCTCAGCTTGCTGTAAAGCAGTTCTCCGCCCTCTTTTTCTTTCGTTTCGGGAGGAGTAACGTAAGACGAGGTCTTTGTCCGCTCGCTCGGAAGAAAGGGCTTCGGCTTGTCAACGTTAGTGACATAATGGGGCGAGATCTGGTTTGATCTCAGGTCATCAAGCGTGCTTTTTGCTTGCCTGCCGTATATCATCGCATAAAGACAGCCGCATTTATAAAGCGCCATTATCATCTGCGGTGACGGCGCTACACCGAAAAGCGTGGCAAGCGAAACAGTGTAATCCTGCAGTTCCGCATATTGCTCGTAATCACCGAATCTCACAGTTAGGCTGTCGCTTTTCGCTATCACCGCCGCTATAGCCTCGCTGACGGCATTAGTGTATTTGTTTGTCGGACATATATCTATCGGACGGTAGTATTTTCTGCGGTATTCCGCCAGCATCCGTGCCATTTCCTGCGGACTTTTTCTGAAATCGTCAACAAAGCGTATCATCGAAACCTTGTCAAGCTCAAAGTTCTTTTCGAACATTTCCGTGACTCTCATATAGTCCGACCCGTGCAGACAAAGCTCGGATATAACCGGCCTTTCGATTTTCGGTATAAGGTCGGTCAGGTGTGCAGGCACGACAACATAGGCAAAATCGAACGAATTTATATACAGCAGGTCACGCACCGAAGTCATCCGAAGTATTATCTTCGACATATCGCTTGCAGGCGGTATCATAATAAAGCTGTCTGTGGTCATTTCGATATAGCGCACCCCGAACTCGTGCAGTGCGTCCATATAAGCCTTGATTACCTCAGGCTTCACATCACTTACAAATGATGAATCACACAAGCTGTTATCAATAATAGAAACCTTCATTCCTATATGCCTACCTTTCAAAATAAACCGCATATCATTTTCATAATATTTTATCACAAAACGAAAAAAAATTCAATACCGACCGCCGCCTCTTGACATAATCACGTTAATATGGTACGATAATATGATAAAAAATGAAAGGGGTAACTACTTTGCTGGAATTTCAGGACGTAAAATGGCAGCTTCCAAGCGGAGAACCTATTATAAAAGGCATAACCTGTAAGCTGGACAGCAGGCTTACGGTAATTACAGGGCCAAACGGCGGCGGCAAGACCTCCCTTGCAAAGCTCATCGCAGGTGTGGAAAAATGCACATCGGGCAAGATTCTCCTTGACGGTACGGATATAACGGATATGGACATCACAGGCAGGGCAAAGCTGGGCATTGCCTACGCTTTTCAACAGCCGGTACGCTTCAAGGGTCTTACTGTAAGAGATCTTCTTGAGCTTTCCGCAGGAGAAAAGCTGGGTCACAACGAGCTTTGTGCGCTTCTCGGCAAGGTCGGTCTTTGTGCGGAGGAATATATTGACAGAGAGATGAGCGGTGCTTTATCGGGCGGCGAAGCAAAGCGTATTGAGATTGCGACTGTGCTTGCAAGAAACGTCAAGCTGTCGGTATTCGATGAACCGGAGGCAGGAATAGATCTCTGGAGTTTCTCAAGACTTGTGGAAACGTTTGAAGAAATACGCAACGGCACCACAGGCTCGCTCGTTATAATATCGCATCAGGAGCGTATTCTTTCGATTGCCGATGAAATAATAGTAGTAGCAGACGGCACAATACGCACGGCAGGACCTCGTGAGGAAGTCCTTCCGAAACTGCTCGGCGGAGAATACGCCTGCAGATGTCCCCAGAGAAACGGAGGCGGTTGTCAGTGAGCAATATAATGGACGTAAATTTCAACGGCACAACAGCCGAAATGCTTAAGATAATCTCCGATTATGACGAAGTATCGGGCTTTGCGGGCGCATACAACATCCGTGAGGACAGCAAGTGCGCCGGCAGAAGATCGTCGGAGAATATCACTATCGAATCAAAAGAGGACAAGCCGGGTATAAATATCCGTGTAAAGCCATTTACTGTGGGCGAAACGGTATTCATCCCCGCCTGCGTTACCCACAGTGACGTTGACGACCTTGTTTATAACGATTTCTACATCGGCGAGGGCGCTGACGTTGTTGTAGTAGCAGGATGCGGCGTGCATAATGACGGCGAGGAGCAGGCTCGTCACAACGGCATCCACCGCTTCTTCCTTGAAAAAGGCGCAAGAGTGCTTTACAAGGAAAAGCATATCGGAACAGGCAAAGGCACAGGACTCAGAAAGATTGATCCCGTCACAGACTGCGTTCTTGACGAGGATTCATATCTTGAGATGGATACGATACAGCTCAGAGGTGTCGACAGAACAACAAGAAGCACCTCCGCCGTACTCGGCAAGGGTGCAAAGATAGTTGTCCGTGAGCGTATAATGACCGACGGTGACGAGGAAGCCGTAACAAAGTTCCGTGTCGAGCTTAACGGCGAGGACAGCGGCGCAGACCTTGTTTCACGCTCTGTTGCAAGAGGAAATTCCCATCAGGCATTTTACTCCGTAGTCGAGGGCAATAACCGTTGCACAGGCCATTCCGCCTGTGATGCGATACTTGCGGATAACGGCAAGGTCGATGCACAGCCGGCTCTCAATGCGGCAAATGTTGATGCCGCACTCATTCACGAGGCGGCTATCGGCAAGATAGCAGGCGAACAGATATTAAAGCTCTGCTCGCTGGGTCTTACAAGAGAAGAAGCCGAAGAAAAAATAATCGAGGGCTTCCTTAAATAACACGATATACAAAACCACCGTTGCATACCCGCAACGGTGGTTTTTCATCCTCTTATACGTTTTTGAAAATCAACCTTTTCGTCTGCGGAACACTCATCAATACTACTGCTCCGATAACAGTAAACACTATCTCCGGCAGCATATATGCCCCGTTATAAAGCAGGCTGTAAAGACAAGGCTCGTTTACGGTAAAGCCGTTCCACAGCTCTCCGAATGAGCCGAATATCAGCACTCCGCTTATATAATGGCACACAAGGCGCAGACCCATTGCCATAACGCTTCCGCCAATCACTCCGGGCATTCCGTATTTTCTGAAAATTCCCGCAAGCCCCAGCACAGTGAATGCAAAAATATAGTCAATGAATATGCACGCCACAAGCGCCACAGGAGTAAGCCCCCAGCCGAATAACCCGTCCGCACAGCCCTGAATGAACTGTATCAGAGCAAACACAAACGATGCCGCAAGACCGTTCGCCACACCTCTTTTGATGCTGAAGACAATTATCGGGAGCATCGACAGCAGAGTTATCGATCCGCCCCACGGCAGATGAATGATCTTGACAAAGCTAAGCACGGTCGCAAGCGCAACCATCACTGCTCCCTCAACAAGTGTAAGTACCTTTTCGTTTTTCATTTGAAAAACCTCCGTTAAATAAATTTAACCGAATACCTGTTTAACGTAAAAATTCCCCGGCTGAATACAGTCGGGGATAATACAAGCTATAGAAATATCGTGAAATTCCTACGGCGGCATTATCCGCATCAGGTCAAGGGTCGAAGTCGAACTTCCTCTCAGCAAAAAGCTCCCCTATTCAGTCTGATTATATTGTACCACCGGTTTTCAGAAAAGTCAAGCATCGTCCTGCCACGTTTTTTCAAGGTACTTCACAGGCACGTTTTCCGTCATCCATACGCCGTTTTCAGACAGATAAAACACATATCCGTCCCTCGCCATATCTCCGCTCCTTACACGGTATATAAACGGCTTGCCGTGTCGCATACCAACCTGCGTTGCGGTTTCGGTATCCTTTGACAGATGAACATAAAGCCTTGTTTTGCGGATAATTCCGCCTCTGTCGATAGATTCGACAAATCTTGTCGCAGTGCCGTGATAAAGATATTCCGGCGGCACAGCAACCTTCAGCCCAACGTCAACATTGACCGAATGACCCTGATTCGCTCTGATACTGCTTTTATCCTCACTGAACGAATATCTCTGTTTGCTGTCGTTTTTCACGATTTCGCACAACCGCTCAAAGCTCACCGGCTCCATATTTTCGCTTATGCATTTCAGAAGCATATCAACGTCCGCCCAGCCCTGTTTGTCAAGTACAAGTCCTGCGATTTCGGGCTTGTGCCTTAAGAGCAGTGCCATATATCTGCTGATCTCGGTATCTGTCATAGTTCCACCTCCGTTTAAGTTGTTACTATAATTATACCATAAAATCAGCTCGGTGTAAACCGACACGGCGGTACGCCGTAATTTGCCGTCAGGCAAAAGATTTATGGTAAAACGTTCTCGGACTGTTGCGTGAGCAACACCGCCTAAAACGCTTCCGTACCGACAAGACATTAATATTTTCGTGAGTATACCGGTACAACTGCACTGACATTAGCCCTTCAAAAACCTGAAGTGCTATACTAAAACTGGACACAAGGGGGGTAGAAAAGCAGAAAGGCGAGGTGTATAATAAAAGAAGCCGCCAAATCTAAGAGCAACCCAAAGTCCAGGAGGAGCAAATGAAATACACAGTTGAAGAGCGTCTTGAAATAGGACGACGAATTTACGAAAGTGAACTCACAAAATATGAAGCGTCGACTGAATATGATATAAGCATCGATACGGCAAGGGACTATATGCGCCTTTATCGTGATACATATCATTTAGAGCCGAAGAATCAGAAACAAGGCTTCTGCAAAAACTTCACAGCCGAGGCTGTGAAAAAATACGGTCTTAAAGATTATCAGTCGATGACAAAAGAAGAGCTGATTCGTGAATTGGCAATGTCGAAGATAAACGAAGCAAGAGCAAAAAAAGGATATCAGGTGGAAGGAGATGGTGCGAACAAGCGATTTATTCCGCTAAACAGCAAGAATACGAAGTGATAGATGAACTCGCTCCGGAATTCAACGTAGAATATCTGTGCAGGCTAATGGAAATAGCAAGAAGCAGTTTTTACTACTGGAAAAACACGTTGGTCAACCCTTCAAAGCGTTCAATTGAACTGGTAAAAAACATTGCCATATTTCTTGCATATCACAAGAAATATCCATCACACGGTTATCGTTGGTTGAATCACAAAATCCGATTGGATACAGGACATACAATGTGTGACGGTTATGCGCATAAATGCTGTAAGCTCTTAGGTATCAGAAGTGAATCCAAGCATTACAGATACAAAAAGCCGGGTGAGCCCTACAACGTTTATTCTAATCTGATTTTAGGCGGAATTACCATAACCGGACCTATGCAGTGCATTGTCAGCGATATGACGGCGTTCAGAGTTAAAGGCATTTACTATGAGCTGACACTGTACATGGATCTGTGGAATAATGAAATTCTGAGTTATTCTCTTTCAGCAAAACGCGGTGACAGAATGACGTATATCAACGGTCTGAATGATCTGCTTGAACTGAAGTCGAAGTATCCTGATTTTAAAACCATACTGCATTCGGATCAGGGCTCTGTCTATGCTTCAAAAAAGTTCAATGAGCTTCTTCCTGCCCATAACATAGTTCGTTCTATGTCAAGAGCGGGAACACCTACAGACAACGCTGCTATGGAATCTATTAACGGCTGGATCAAAACCGAGCTGTTTACTGATTTCCACATTACCGGCGAAAAAAGTGTAGCTGATGAGATTGCCGACTATATTAAATTCTTTAACGAAGAAAGACCGGCTTATTCTCTCAACTATCTTACGCCTAAACAGTTCAGAGATTTGTATTATTCTCACTCTAAATCTGTCTAAGTTTTTGTTTTTATTGTACAAATCTTTATTTTTTCTGTCCAGTTTTTATTGACTAGTGCAACCGCACCATCCCTTGCCTTGCACTACCACCCTTGCCTCCCCTCGAAAAAGGGGAGGTGGCACGGCTGATATAATTTTTTGGCTTGCTGTACTGTATTCAGATAGTCCTGCCTTTACGATTCTGAAACTATTCCGAGCCGTGACGGTGGGGATTGCTCCCCATCCGCACCATCATTGAGATTTTCCGCACTATCACTTGATTTGCACCACCCTTGCCTTTTAATAAACGCTCCGGAAGTGCTATCCGACAAACATAGCTATCGGTAGCTTTCTATCATAGTCAAAGCTGAATAATAAAACAGAAGCATATCAAATAAAAGACTTTTTTAAAAAGCAAAACGGCCGGCATCTGCCGACCGTTCCTTTATATCCCGTTATAATTACTTGCTTATAACTACATTAAGACCCTCTGCACTTTCAACAGTGAAGTGCTTGTCTGTAGCTGTATGTGTAACAGTGATTGTATCGCCGTTTCTCTCAGCCATAACAGTAAGTTCAAGCTTAGCGTCCTTATCGTAGATCTTGCACTGAGTATTCTTGCCGTCCTCAAGCTGATAGATAACGAGCTTTGCACCCTCAACATAGTCATATGCAAAGTTACGCTCAAAGTTACCGTAAGCGATTATGCTGTTGGGCTTAGCATACATACCCATTGAGAAGTAGTCGTACTTCTTGTCGTACCAGTTACCGCCCTCAAGAACTTCTCCTGTCTGAATATCGGTCCACTTGCCGCTGGGCAGATAGAACTGAGCAGTACCCTCCTCGTTGAATACGGGAGCGATAAGCAGGTTATCACCGAACATATACTGTCTGTCAAGAGGTAAGCAGGCAGGATCGTCGCTGTATTCCATAACCATGGCTCTCATCATGGGAACGCCCTTTTCGTGAGCCTTTACTGCGTTAGCGAACAGATACGGCATCAGGCGACCCTTGAGTTTTGTGAAGTGGCGCAGAACGTCGCACGCTTCTTCATCAAAGTTCCACGGTACTCTGTATGAACTGTTGCCGTGAAGTCTTGAGTGTGAAGACATAAGGCCGAATGCAGACCATCTCTTGTATAAGTCGGGTGAACCTGTAGCCTCAAAGCCCGAAATATCGTGGCTGAAGTAGCCGAAGCCTGATAAGCAGAGTGAAAGTCCTCCACGGAGCGTTTCAGCCATTGATTCGTACTGGCTGAAGCAGTCGCCGCCCCAGTGTACAGGGAACTGCTGACCGCCGACCGTAGCAGAACGTGCGAACAGACAAGCCTTGTCCTTGCCGTAGAATTCCTCAAGCACCTCAAATACGCACTTGTTGTAGAGATATGTGTAGTAGTTGTGCATTCTGTAAGGATCGGAGCCATCGCTGTATACAACATCGGCTGTGGGTATTCTCTCGCCGAAGTCCGTCTTGAATGCGTCAACGCCCATCTCACACAGAACTCTCAGCTTAGACTTGTACCACTTGCAAGCCTCAGGATTCGTAAAGTCAACGATAGCCATACCGGGCTGCCACATATCGCACTGGAATACGCCGCCGTCCGTCTTCTTGATGAAGTAGCCGTTCTTTACGCCCTCGTCAAATAAGGATGACTGCTGAGCGATATAGGGATTTATCCATACGCAGATTTCAATCTTCTTTTCCTTAAGACGTGTGAGCATAGCCTTAGGATCGGGGAACATTCTCTTATCCCAAGTGAAGTCGCACCAGTTGAATTCCTTCATCCAGAAGCAGTCGAAGTGGAATACCTCCAGAGGAATATCACGTCTTGCCATTTCGTCTATGAAGAACGAAACTGTTTCCTCGTCATAGTTTGTAGTGAATGATGTTGTCAGCCACAGACCGAATGTATATGCGGGAGGAAGTGCAGGCTTACCTGTCAGCGTTGTGTAAACGCCGAGTACGTCTGCGATCGTCTTACCGCCCATTACGAAGTATTCCATTCTCTCGCCCTGAACGGAGAAAGCAACCTTTGAAACCGTTTCGCTTGCTACTTCAAATGTAACGTTCTCGGGGTGATTTACAAATACACCGTAGTTTCTTGACGATACATAGAAGGGGATCGACTTGTATGTCTGCTCAGAGCAAGTACCGCCGTCGTTGTTCCATACTTCTACTGTCTGACCGTTCTTTACAAATGTAGAGAACTTCTCGCCGAAGCCGTAGATGTTCTCGCCTACAGAGATATTGAGCATCTCTCTGATTCTTGCAGGCTCGTCTGTAGATGCGTGTGCGTAGAAACGCTCCGCCTTTGTGCCTTCCATACGGTAGTCTGTGAGCCAGCTCTGTTCTTCGATATAAGAAGTTGTTCTCCAGCCTTCCTTTGTGAGCAGCTTTCCGTCATAGAAGTATTTTATATCCCATGCTCCGCCTGCCTTGCCGATTCTTACAGAAGTCTTGTTCGAAACAAGTTCCCAGTACTCGTCCTTCTCGTTTATAACAGGCTTGAAGTTTGCGTCTTCATATAATGTGAAGTCCGGACCTTTCTTTACAGCACCCTTGTAATGCTCAATCGTAACCTTGATTGAATCGGCAAGCGTAGATGTAAAGGTGATCTCAAGAACAGGACCGCCAAGCGTCATTCCTCTGTTACCGATCCACTGGTTAGTGGCATATACGGTTATCGAGTTGTCTGTAGCCTTTACCTCATAGATCTGAGTTGCATAGTTTACGTCGTAGCCCGACTTGTTCATCCAGAAACCGTCTGAATACTTCATAGATTATACCTTTCCTTTCAAAACGGCGGTCACACTTCCGCCAAAATTTACTTTCCATACGGGATTTCCCCGGTCTTTATCGGATAAACTCATTACACCGTTGCAAAAACATCCGCAACGTTTTATTGTCGTTTGTGTAATCGTTTACCCGTTGCTTATTCTAACATATAAATTTACAAAAATCAAGGGGTTTTCGAAAAATTTTTTGAAATTATCAAAAGCCGCCTTTTAAAGCCTCCCAAACCGCATAATAAAGCACTTTTTATCACAATACCGAAAAACCGTCAGATGACATGCCGGTGAATCTCAAAAGAAAAATCACAACGGGAAAATTGAAACAGAAACCCCGACTTTAGCTTCTATATTTTTCCTTGTATTAAATGTCAATCAAATCTAATTTTTTGCAAATTCTGCATTACATCTTACTTAATTTTACAGCTTTGCCGGCGCTAACTTAAAATCATCACAATTCATCAACCTGTGCATATTCTGTCTGTTCTGCCAAAACCCTTTGGCAATGCGGAAAAACGCAGTTTTTTATCGTAATCGAATCATCACCTTGATATTTCCATTCACGGAAATTATTTTCAAAGCATATACTACTCTTGTATCAACCATAATATACCATAAATTTACATAATGAGGTGATTTTTAATGTGTGGAATAGCAGGTTGGATAGATTGCCGCAGACTGTGCGACAGCACCGCAATAATGCGTAGAATGGCTCAGACAATGGTTCCGAGAGGTCCCGACAGCGGCGGCTTCTACACCGATGATAACTGTGCCCTCGCCCACCGCCGCCTTAGCGTCATAGACCCCGCACGAAGCGCCCAGCCGATGACCCGTAAAACCGCCCTCGACAGCTACACTATCGTCTATAACGGCGAGCTTTACAACACCGCCGAAATCCGCTCTGAGCTTGAATCTACGGGCATTTCGTTCACCTCCTCCGGCGACACGGAGGTACTGCTCTGGGCATACATCACCTGGGGCGAGGCCTGCCTCGACAAGCTCAACGGGATATATGCCTTTGCCGTGTGGCAGGAAAAGGAAAAACAACTCTTCCTCGCCCGTGACAGAATCGGCGTGAAGCCGCTGTTTTACTACGAATACGCAGGTGGCCTTATCTTTGCGTCCGAGATAAAAACGCTCCTCGCCCACCCTATGATAGAGCCGGTAATCGACCGTGACGGCATCGCTCAGATAATGCTCTTAGGCCCTGCGAGAAAGCCGGGAAGCGGCATCTTCAAAGGGATCAGGGAACTTCGCCCAGCCGAGTGCGCCATGTACTGCCGATGCGGCCTCAGAAAGCGCACCTACTGGTCGCTCCACGCCCTTCCCCATAAGGAAACCGCCGAGGAGACCGAGCAGCACATAGCCTACCTCCTGACCGATGCCATAAAGCGCCAGCTTGTCAGCGATGTTCCGCTTTGCACCATGCTTTCGGGCGGTCTTGACAGCAGTATCATAAGCGCCGTTGCCGCCCGTGAGTTTGAGCAATGCGGCAGACAGCTCACCACCTATTCGATCGACTATAAGGACAACGAAAAGAACTTCCACAGCAGTAAATTCCAGCCCGATATGGACGCACCGTGGATACGGAAAATGTCAGCGTTCATCGGCTCCAAGCACATCAACGTCGAGGTAGATACACCCGCTCTGACCGACGCTCTGGAGCTGTCGACTTACGCCCGTGACCTGCCCGGAATGGCAGACGTGGACAGTTCTCTGTACCTCTTCTGCAAGGCTATCAAGGGCAACTTCACCGTTGCTCTCAGCGGTGAGTGCGCCGATGAAATCTTCGGCGGCTATCCGTGGTATCACAACGAGGAAATTCTCTACAAACCGGGCTTCCCGTGGGCTTGCTCGACCGCATCCCGTGCGGATCTGCTCTGCGACGGGATACTGGGCGACATTGACCCGAATGATTATGTCAACTTCTGCTGTAACGAAACGCTTAAGAACACCGAATATCTCGACACCGACAGTCGCAAGGACAAACGTATGCGTGAGATGTTCATGCTGAACTTCTATTGGTTTATGCAATGCCTGCTTGACCGCAAGGACAGAATGAGTATGGCTCACGGACTTGAGGTCAGAGTGCCGTTCTGCGACCACAGGATCGCCCGTTACGCTTTCAACATTCCGTGGGAGATAAAGGCGGCAGGCGGCAGGGAGAAAGGCATTGTCCGCCGTGCGATGAAATGCATACTGCCCGACGATGTGCTTTGGCGCAAGAAATCGCCGTATCCCAAGACCCACAATCCGACATATCTTTCTGAGGTTATCCGCAGGATGAGGGCGGTGCTTGCCGACAAGGATTGCCGACTTACCGAGATCGTCAGCCGTGAAAAGCTGTTGCGGCTGTGCGACGATCCGACACTGTTTGAGGGAAATTGGTACGGTCAGCTTATGACCTCACCGCAGATTTTCGCTTACCTATTACAGATAGAATACTGGCTCAGGCGGTATGATGTGAGGATCGACAGGCAATAAATATGCAAAACGGGTATCGGCATTTTACCGATACCCGTTATATTTTTGCCTTATCGTACCGACTGTCACTGCGGTGTCTTCCGAAGAATGACAACTCAGCAATACTTGCCGATTTTCTCAAGAACGGCGATAAACCGTTTGTCATCACGAATTGCATCATAGCTATCCATCTGCATTTTATCGTACAATTCCCGACAGTCTGTGAAATCGTAATTCTTGATAGTATTAAACGGACTATATTCGAGATTATTTACAAGCAGAGATGTGTGCCGTGCATTTTCGGGTAGTGTATCTGACATTACAGCAAATTGAGCCGCTTTTTCAAGACTTGATAACGCAAGCTCATAATCGCCCTCAGACATAGCCAGATCAGCAATATGCCTATGAGTAATTGATACTGTACCGCTGTAATTAAGATAATCGCCGTCATCGAATACAAGTTCAAGAATCGCAAGCGCCTTTTTCATTATTTCTATTCTTTCCGCATCGGACATAGTTTCATTCCTGTATCCGAGGTCAGCCAGATTTATTAACGCACACCAAAATATACTTGTATACCATTTTATCGCACACTTCAGATGTGTTCTTTGCTGTTCTCCCTCATATAAATCCCCGAGAACTACTGTATCGGTACATCCTATATTGGGAAGCTTCTTAGCGTATTCGATTGCCTTTTTCTTTTCTCCGAGACTTGAATAGATATAGCAAAGCTGCTGAGTTGTTTGGTTAATAATCGCACAGTCTGTACAATGTGATAAAATACGATTTCCTATTTCGGCAGCCTCACGATTAAAGCTGATTTTTTCTTCTTCGGACAATCCCCGACCGTCTTTGTATTCACAGAATGCCAGTTGATTGACAAGCCTGAATTGAAGCTCATAATTTGCAGGGTAGGTTTTTACCGCATCACGCAGAAGCAGAATATTCTCATAGATCAGACCCTTTGAGCCGTTTTCTTTAAACTGTCCGAGCAGTTCTTTCAGCTGTTCCTCGCTCTTAACGCTATCCATTCCCATAAGCTCGTCAAGAGTGATCTCAAAACAGCTTGCAATGACCGGAAGCAGTGTTATATCGGGATAAGTCGTTCCGTTCTCCCAACGGCTCACCGCCTGTGCCGAAACGCCGAGAATATCCGCAAGCTGTTCCTGCGTAAGCTCTCGCTGTAATCGGAATTTCTTTAGGTTTTCGCCGAGTTTAAGCATAGTGTTTTCCTCCGTATTATTTATTTGGAGCTCCTGCTATAATAATATTCGATTTAGGCGAATTTGTCCATAACTCATTTGTTGAGAAAAATTCAACTATAGTGAGAGGGATTGCGGATGCTTGCCGAACTTTGTTGATATATCAGGAAGCCTAAAACGCTTTTAATCTATACGCATATAAGCTGAACCTAAGTCATAGGGAATAAACCGTTCCGCAAATTCTATTACCGACTTTATTTGATTATATCTCCACTTATCCTCTCCGTTTGTTCCCTCGATTATATCAATGATTCTTTCGTTTTGCATAAAAGTCATTTTCCAGCGGTATCCGTCAATAAGTGCTTTACCGTGATTATCGGAATCATAGCAAAACAATTCAGAAGTCACCGGGTTGATAATATGACCTGCCGTTTCTTTATTTATCCGAAACAGAATGTCATCTTTGCTTTGGAACAAATCTCTGTATTTTTCAATATCGAATTTTGATATTATGCAAAAGCGGTCATAGCTTGTCGCCGTGACCGCTTTATATTGATTATTGCTTTGTTTATTCCCGACCGTTCGCTAACCTCAATAACGCACCAACCTTTAAAAAGGTCGGAATTTGAGGCGGCTCACAGCCACAGGCGGAATTTGAAACGACACATTGCCGCCCGCTTATCTGCAATTATTGCTTTGTGTAATCCCGCCGTTCAACTAACCTTAGCTGATTACCGGCAATTCCAAAGGCGGAATTTGAAGCGGCTCACAGCCGCCCGCTTAGCTGTCGAGGGTTTTGGGGTCGTCTATTTTTTCACCTAAGAACTTGGGGAGCTCCATACCTGCCTGGTTGAACATTTCACCCATAGGCGGAACAGCTTTCATTATACCGCTGATAAAGTCGGCTGTGGCGGTCTTGCCGTTTTCGCCCTTTGAGCCACCGTCCCAAACGGTTACCTTGTCTATCTTGATGTTCTTGATAGCTTCTACCTGAATCTTCATCAGCTCTTCCATATTGTTTGCAAGAATCAGCTTGATTGCGCTGTCTGCGTTTCCGCCTGCGGCATTTACAAGTTCTCTCATACCGTCAGCCTGCTTTACGAGTATCTCCTGAGCGCCTAGTGCCTGTGCTTCCATCTTTGCAAACAGAGCATCAGCCTCACCCTTTGCGGTACGGCGTGCAACCTCTGCCTTTGCCTCAGCCTCAATCTCAGCCTGCTCCTTGGCAATCTTAGCCTTAACGATTATATCCGCCTGTTGAGTTGCGGTTTCGAGAGCGGCACGAGTCTGCTCTGCCTGCTGCTGTGCTATGTAGGCTTCTTCCTTTGCCTTAGCTGCCTGAACAGCTTCTGCGGCTGTAGCAAGACGCATTGATTCCGCTTCCTTTTCACGTCTTAAAGCCTCAGACTGAGCGACCTCGATCTTGGACTCGTTCTCACCCTTGATAGCAAGAGCGTTTGCGGCAGCGACCTGTATACGCTGGTCACGCTGTGCGTTAGCCTGACCGATCTCACCGTCACGATCCTTTTCGGCAACGGATTTCTTCGCATCGTTGATAGCCTTTGCGGCAGCTTCCTTACCGAGCGCTTCGATATATCCCGACTCATCGTTAATATCGGTTACGTTAACGTTGATAAGACGTAAGCCTATCTTCTTAAGCTCTATCTCAACGTTGTTCGATACGGCAACAAGGAACTTGTCACGGTCATTGTTTATTTCCTCGATCTCCATAGTAGCAACTACAAGACGTAACTGACCGAATATAATGTCCTTTGCAAGCTCCTGTATCTCGTTCATTCTCAGGCCGAGCAGACGCTCAGCGGCATTCTGCATTATACCCGGCTCTGTTGAAATACCTACTGTGAATCTTGATGGTACATCAACACGGATATTCTGCTTTGAAAGTGCGTTCTTCAAGTCTACATTGATAGATATGGGCGTCAAGTCCATAAACTGATATGACTGGATGATGGGCATAATGAATGCCGCACCGCCGTGTACGCACTTTGCGCTTCTTGCCTGACCGTTCTTGTCGCTTCCGACTTTACCGTAGATAACAAGTATCTTATCCGACGGACACTTACGGTATCTTGATAAGATACCCATCAATAATGCGAATACGATAACTACCGCAACGCATATTGCAATTAAAATTTCGGGCTGCATGAATATTTCCTCCTGTAACTTAGAAATTGCTTTATTGCTTATTTATCCTTTTCAACCGCCACGACATCGCCACGCACGTCTATTATCCGCACCTGCGTTCCCGTGGGGATTGCTTCCTGTTCATCGGTGACAGCCGAAAGCTCTATGAAACGCTCTCCTGCCGCTATTGTCACCTTTCCCTCTCCGCTTTCGTTTGCGGGAATGGGGATATATACCCTGCCCTTTTCACCGAGCAGTCTGCGCACGTCAAGGCTTCCGTCCTGAGTGAGCTTTCTTGTAAGCTGAAGCACCTTTGCAACTCCGAGCATTGCAAGGAATCCCAGCACAAGCGCAATTATTATAGCTATCGCAACGTGAAGTCCGAGCGAGGTACATATAACACCTGTCCAGCCGAATACGCACAGGAATGTCATAATTCCCTGCAATGTGAAAAGCTGCATTGTGCCGAAGTCCGCCGGATTCGAGCCGTCGCCGGTCGTCATATGGTCGCACCCTTCTATTGCGTGAGCCGGCATATCGGTCGGTACGTCAGAAGGAATATCGGCAGGCATATCGGGAACATCTCCAAGACCGTCTATTCCGCTCGTGTCGCTGAACTCAACACCTTCTCCGCCGTGACCTATACCTATCATAAGCAGGATAGTCTGTATCACTATAATAAGCGTTGCGGGTATGGCTATGCAGTAAAAGACCTGCATTGTAATACCGAGCGAATTCCACCATTCAAACATATCTTCCACCCTTTCTTTTCATATAATACTGTTGCCAAATAATTTTCACGGGGCATCCGTGAATGTCGGGTCTGTCACTTGTTGTAATAGCCCAACGTGAGAAGTATAAGAAAATTCTTGTCGGTCAGCGTCCATTGCTCATTTACATACTTGAACTCGATAGTATACTCGAATTCTTTCGATTTGAACTCCTTGTCGCCGATAACGCTGTCTATATAATCCATCTGTGCATTGTAGTCATTCTTGAATTCCGAATTTATCTTCGAATCGGTCTTTTCGTTGAACTTCTCCATATCAAGAGCGGTAAAGGTACCTGTGACACTGCCTGTTCTGGTTTCCTTATCAGCCTTTTCAGTCAGATTATCATAGGTAACATAATTATCGAATATAGACGCTAAGGTAGCGGAATATCGTGAGAGCCATTTTGCGTCATAATCGGTGCCGGTATCGGTAAAATAAAGCTCCATACTCATTTTAGAGAAGCTGCGGCAATACTCCGCAAGGCTGTCATAATCCTTGCTTTTTGCAAGCGTGAATATCTTTTCAACGGTTTCCTTCGGAGAAAGCTGTACTGCGGAGGTTTCTCCCTTATCAGAACAGGCGGTCATTGCAACCGCTGTCGAAACCGCACAGAAAAGAGCCGCCGCCCTTAATAACGTTTTCTTTAATCTATATGAAAATTTCAATTTTAATATCCTTTCTGCCTATAGCAGATCTTGCTATGTAAATTTAATTTACCTTAATTATAGCACATTTGAACGAAATGTCAATATCAAACTTTACAATTGTAAAAAATAAGCAGTTTGCACAATATAAGCCTATGTTTTTTGTGCAATACACAGAAAAGCGACATTATTTGCGCCGCAGATAAAAAAATTTCGGCAAATGCACTTGATTTTTTTACGGCTATCTGCTAAACTATCAATATAAAAGGTAAATTAAATTTACAGACGCTGTTTAAAGGTAATTATCCGTAACCGTCTGAACGATAAATACTTTATCAATGCGGAAGGAGTGAAAATATGAATTCTGAAGAACTGGGAAAACGAATTAAAGAAGCTCGACTTGCAAAGAAAATGACTCAATCCGAGCTTGTCGGAACGTTCATTACAAGAAATATGCTCAGCCGTATCGAAAGCGGAAATGCCTGCCCGTCCGTGAAAACGCTTGAATATCTGGCAGGGCGGCTTGATCTGCCAGCAGGAAGTCTTATATCCGACGAGGCGCAGGGCGAGGAAGATCCCGACAGAAACGCACAACAGCTTATAACGGTAAAGCGGCTGTACAAGGACAGCGATTATTCTGCCTGCATAAAGGCGGCGGAAAAACTCAACGGAAGTGAGTTTGAGGACGAGGGGCAAGCGATAACGGCACGCTGTTGTATAGCTTTATCGGAAAAAGCTATGAACAGCGGAGATAAAGCGGCGGCAATAAAATATGCGAAGCAAGCGCTTGAGCTTGCCGACAAGGGCATTTACAAGAGCCGTGAGATAAGCGTTGACGCTACACTCAAACTTTCCGAAATTGCCGGAGGAAAGTAAATGGATCTCATTATAGAGGTGTTATGCGATATACTTTTTGACGCCGGAATTGCGGCAAGCACAAGCCACAGACTGCCGAAACCGTTAAGGATAATCTGCTGTGTGCTGACATCACTTGCTTTTATCGTGATAATTGCAGTAATGGCTATAGTTGCGGTAATATGTGTGCAGGATATGCCTGCTGTAAGCATACTGCTCGGCGCACTTGATGTAATAATGATATTTTTACTGCTGAGTATAATTTCAAGAGCATTTGGAAAAGGAAAATGCAAAAAGTGATTGACAAAACGACAGTTTTAGTGTATAATATTATCGTTACGTTATCGGAACGTATATGCAGACGTATCGAAGTGGTCATAACGGGGCTGACTCGAAATCTCCTTCGGCTAACGGAATTCCATCTTCCGAAAAGCCTTTAACCATGCGGGTTTCGGGCATTCGCCCGCCGCAGGCACACCGTGAGTTCTAACAGGAATTTTAATACAACTGAATACTTGCGTTAATCTCGGTTTTCCGAGTTAACATATATGGAGACGTATCGAAGTGGTCATAACGGGGCTGACTCGAAACATAGTCGGGTCTGTCACGACCGTATCTCCGTAACCCCTTTATTTATCGGGGTTTTCTGGACTTCGGTTTGCATTTTCAGAATTCTGCATCTCGCAGTTTTCTCGCAATTTAGGTATCAGGCTTTGCCTTTACAATTTTATATGGAGACGTATCGAAGTGGTCATAACGGGGCTGACTCGAAATCAGTTAGGGAGCAATCCCCCGCGAGTTCGAATCTCGCCGTCTCCGCCAAGGACTCCTTGAAGGTTTTATCCTTCAAGGAGTTTTCTCTTTTTATCCCAAGGCAGTTCCTATAGCCATCGCACTTGCTTTCTTGCTTTCACTGTCAATGTGGCTGTAAATGTTGGCAGTCGTTCCCATATCACTGTGGCCAAGCCAGTCCTGAATCATTTTCATCGGCACACCGTTTGCGAGGAGTAGTGAAGCGCAACTATGCCTGAGGTCGTGAAAGCGGACTGGTTTTAATCCCTTTTCTTTCAGCACCACTTTGAAATGGTCGGTCACGTAGTTCGGTTTTATCAGTTCACCGATTGCATCCACGCAGATGTAGTCGGTATATTTTTTGCAGTAACCTCGGCGCATTACTCGCATCATTTCCGCTTGCTTTTCTTTCTCGGCAAGAAGAACTTCTTCCACTTGCGGTATCAGTGGCAGAGTGCGGTAGGAAGATTTCGTTTTCATAACGTCCATTCCAACCACGCCTTTTTCGTTCTGCACTACTTTGTGATTGACGCTGACTGTCTTATTTTCAAAATCAACCGCCGACCATTTCAGTCCAAGCACTTCGCTTCGCCTGAGTCCGTAGTACGCTGCAAGAAATATTACTATGTGAATCGGGTCGTTCACGGTCTTGTCAAGCAATTCTTTCAGCTCACCGGCGTTATAATATTTGCCGATGTACTGTTGTGCCTTGGGTCTGTCAGCTTGCTCAACGGGATTGCTCGGTATCACTCTGCGCTTAACCGCTGACTTGAAAGCCAGATGCAACAGCGCGTGATGGCGTTGAGCCGTTGTGCCTTTGAGTCCGTCGTTGCGGATGCGGATATAGTAATCGTTGATCTCATCGCCCGTAATGTCTTTGACCTTGAGGTCACCGCACTCACGGAAGAACGGAACCATTCTCGACTGTATCATCAACTTGTAGCCTTCGTAGGTGGTTTCCGATACATTCACCTTGTGGGATTCCAACCACTCGGGAAGGTAATCGGCCACTTGCATGTGCGCCACTCGGCTACGCTCTTTGTCGGCGTGGGACATATTCTCACGTTTGTAAAGGTCGTCGGTGTTGTACTGTTCAAGGAGTTGGCGGAGGCGGTGTTCTGCCTCGCGCTTGTTGCCTTTGTTCGCATCAAGATTCAGCCCTTGCCATTTCTCTTTGCGCTTGCCTTCGGTGTCATAGAGATTTATAACCGCATACCACTTTTTGTTTTTCTCGGTCAGGTGTCCTGTAATTCTTTTCATTTGCTCACGCTCCTTTCTTTAGAAGTTGTCCTTTGTCTTCTCGGGCAACACCAACACTATCACAACCATCTTCATAAGTCCAGAGATTATTCGGGACTGTCGGGGACGGCGTCTGATAGTTTCCGGCGTTGGTCAGAAACTCAACCAAACACACCTTCGGCACAATAATTTTCTTGCCTTGCTTGATGCTGCTGATTCTTCCTTCCTTGATAAGACCGTAGACGGTGTTCTTACCGAATTGTAACAGCCTTACCACATCCGGCACGGTCAGCACATCGGGTTCGTTCTTAAACATTTTGAAATAATATCTGTAACTCATGAAGTTTCTCCTTTCATTATTTTTCAGTTTCTTTCGTTATCTTTTCTGCCACTCAACAGCATCTTCTAATGTTAGCATGCCGTTAGTGCATTTCACTTCATGCTCAACCGATTCACGAAGCCGTGCAAGATTTTCAGCGGTAATGTCTTGATGCGAATAGGCAAAGCAGTTATGAACCATCGCCAACTCAACCGCCACTTTGAAAAAAGTTTGACTGATTTTATTCTCGCTCTCAGCTACAATACTTTTCATTGTTGAGAGCATTGCATTCGGCAAGTACGATATGTCATCATTCGCCATTAAATATCCGGCATAATAGCGAATAGCTTGTTCAATGAATTGCGACCTTGATCTGCAATCTGCTTGTCGAAACATCTGGTCAACTGTCTTTACGGTTTCGGGATACAGGTGCGCTATAAATTTTACTTTTTCTTTTGATACAGGCATTTTTCATTCTCCTTTTTTGTTGTAATTATTATTTATTTCAGGTGTGCTACCAAGGGGATTTGCGAGAAATTAGGGGTGACACCTGATTTTTACTGTATTCAAGGCTCGAAAAGCCCCAAACGGTCGGCGTTGCCGTCCGATGTGTTGCGGAAGGGTGGCAAAACGGGACGCCCTTCCTTTCTCCTGCTTTGTTTTCATCCAGTGTGCTACCACATCAACCCTTCAACCTTAACTCGATGTCAAAGTCGCCAAAAATCGCTTGGATTTGGTTGGGACGTGTGTTTGCTCGACTGCGAGGTCAAATGTGGCACACAGGGCGAAACATGGCGTTATTTGTGCGAATCAATTTAACAATGCAACAATGCAAATGACACTGAGTGTTATCATTTTTACAATGCAGAGAGGAAACACTGCAATGTTGCAATCTTTATTCGGGTATCGACCACGCCCAGCCTTTGCCGACCTTTCGGGTTTTGATATTAGGTATTTTCTTTTTAGCTTCATTGACCGTTCTGCGCGATATGTTTTTGCTCTCTGCGGTGCGGAAGATTTCTTCCGCCATGACCTCTTTACCATCATCGAGCATATCGAGAATCAACTCCTCGGCTACTGATGTTTTTGTATCGTGAGAGAAACCGCAAAGCAGTTCTTCAGAGGTTATCTCGCTGTAACCGTCAAGCCAATAAAAACCTTTATCGTTACCGAGATTGAACGCCATCGATTTTCCTTCGGGCGCAAGCGAAGATTTGTCGTGAACGATGATGCGCACGTTGGGTTCTTTGCGAAGCCGACCGACAAGCAACACACTACGAGCTGCTGCACGGAAGTCAATGGAACCAAGACCGCGATACTGTGAACTTGCGCCTTTGGCTTTATTAAGATGACCGACCATCACGATTGCGCATCCCGTCCTATCAGCAACGGTTGCAACCTTTTTCAGCACTGTTCGTATCTCGTTTGCTCTGTTGATATCCACATCCTCACCGATATAACCTTGAATAGGATCAAGTATCATAAGCCGAGCGCCCGTTTCAGTTATTGCTTTTTCAATGCGCTCATCCGACAGAGAAAGAGGATCGGTATCTTCAATGATATTGAGCACCATATTCTCATCGGCACCTGCTTCAATAAGCCTTGGCTTGATGGTGTCGCCGAGTCCGTCCTCTGCCGTTTGGTAAATCACATTGAAGGGTTCTGTGGTTTCCATACCGGGCAGAGCCACGCCTGACGAACAAGCGGCGGCAAGTCGCAAAGCAAATGTTGTTTTACCTTCGCCGGGATCGCCCTGAATAATAACGAGCTTCCCGAACGGGATATACGGTTTCCATAGCCACTGTACCTCTTGTAGTTCCACCTCCGACATTCTTCTGATAATTGTTTCTGACATTCCGCCACTTCCTTTCTTTAATTTGTTTTGATTTTTGTGTGTGTTGTAATTTTTGCAATAACCACCTCCTCAATGGGTAGAGCACGAGAAATCGATTTTTAGAACCTTTTTCAAAAAATAATCTCTCATAGGGTAGAGCAGGAAAATTCGATTTTGTAAACCACTTTTCAAATTTCCTTTCACCTAATGTCTAAAATTCTCACTTTCGTACACCCATTTTCTAAAAATTTTCCTTTCACCTAATGTCCAAAAATCGCACTTTTGTACAGGCTTTTTTGAAAAAGTTTTTGAGAAAATATTTTCTATTCCTAATGGGTAGAGCGCGAAAACGAACAAAAGGGGCAACTTTTTTAAAAATATTTTTCAATGGGTAGAGCAGGAAAACTCAAAAAATATAACCATTTTCAAAAATTTCCTTTCACTTAATGTCAAAAAAGTAGGGTTTTGTAGCCCCATTTTCGCAAAAAAATAACCGTAAATTATTTGAAAAAATTTTCAATAACTTACGGTTATAAATTTTTATTAAGTTGTCATTGCTGTAAAATTGAAACTTGAATTTTTAGATGAAGTTCATTACCGTCTTTAAGCGTAGCCGATATAAATATCGTAACAATCGTTACCAGAATGTTCTGCCCAGATCCACACGTCAGTGATATCTTCATCTTTTGCATATCTGTTCAGTCGGTTTTGAATATCTCTTTCAAGGTAAATGCAGTGTGCACCTGCACGGATAGGATTATCCCAACAATCCACCGCTGCACTATTCAGTGTTAAACCAATACTTACAGCATACTCCTTGGCGAACTTTATCCAATATTGTATATCAAACTCAGATGGAATGGTTTCGGTTTCCGGTGCAGTTTTCTGTGTTGGTTCGGTTACCGTTGTTTCGCTTTCCGTATGCTGCGATGTTATACCTGACGTTGTTTCTATTGTTTGAGAAGTATCATTCTCCTCTGATGTGTTTGTTGTTTCAGAATGCTGTATTTTTTCTGTTGCTTTTTTCGTTGTTATCGGTATGGTCGCGGTCAGTTTGGTTGCCTGTTCTTTGCTCTCGGTGGGGATATGCTCTTTTTCTTTCTCTGTCGGTTCTACCACCGTCACAGATGGTGTTTCTGTTTTTACCGTTTCCAATACTGTTGTCGACGGACGTTCAGTGGGCGGCGGTGCGGTGTTGCCACCACATCCCACCATACTTACGAGCATCCCACAGCAGAGAAGAAGGATTATGATTTTCTTCATATATCCTCAACCTCTTCCAAACCTTGCATTACTTCCACCATTATACGAGTGGCTAAGATAAATCCCGAACTGAATGCCTCACGCTCGGTGATGCAGGTGAGTTCATTCTGGCAGTCCTTGAACTTTTCAAAGATTTCCTTTTGTTTCTCTGTAAGTCCTGCCGTTAATTCATCCTCATTCTTGCATATCAGTTTGACAAGTTTATCCACCCTTGTTCCTCGCTTGATATACCTTTCGTGCGGACTGATGTTGCCGTAGTATAAATCTTCAAGTGTTGTCATAAAATTACCTCCTTTGCAGTACAAACACATACCACAAAGGAGGTAACAAGTCCAGCTTTTTATCGAAAGTATAATCTATTAAATTTATTGTTAATAGAAGTCTGCAAAATCTGTAAATTAAAAATGTACTCCATATCACAAAATTTCTCATAGATTGAATTGTTATATTTTAGTAAAATTATGTAATCAATCCTGATTTTTTAATTTTTCAATATATAAAAATTTGGAACGAAACAGCTCAAAATCTTTATTTGTAAAATACTTAATCTTTTCTTCCTTTACTACAATCCCGTTGTGACTCCACCGAAGATTCCAATTGCAATTACAAGGGTGAACAATCGGAAGTGCAAGTTCATCTCCGCAAATTTCCACAAACCACGTCCACCGTGGTGATATTTCTACGGACTCATAAGGTTCAACATCCCATAATTCGATTTTATCACCATCACTTATATTCTCGGGCGATGCTACATCTACTAAAACATCGTAATACGTTAATTCGTGTTCAGTGTATCCGCAATCATATAGTTTAACTAATCCCATATTCTTCCAAAACTTTTCAGATGATTTAGGTTCACAAAATAATTTAATGGCCTTAAATCCTTTGGTTTTAAAATAATCTGAAACAGATCGATAGAAATATTCACCGAATCCTTTTCTTCTATAATCCGGATGAATCACAAATATATCAATGTTTATTAATATGTCATCATCACACCATGTGATCAGTCCTATGTTTTTATTATTATATTTAAGAACGATTGCTTTTTCCAACTTAAAGGAATCTATTATAACACTTTTATTATTGTAAAATCCATATCCACATTTGTCGGTCTCATTTTCCTTTTTAAGCCAAAACAAAATCTCATTTATATCCCGTCTTTTAGGCTTTATTTCTATGCTTTTTTCCATCGCCATAGCACCACCACCTTTTTATTTAAACTCATTAACTGCTAACCTTTATTCACCTTATATTAGAACTTTCAAAATATTTTCTGCTATTCTTCTTATAACCGGTACCACTACGCTATTGCCGCATTGCTTATAGGCGCTCGCCATTGGGATTTTCGGGAAACGGAAATCTTTTGGAAATCCTTGCAATGCAAGGCATTCATATGGAGTTATCATTCTGATCCCATAATCATCTCTTAATACAGGAACTCGATGCATAAAAGCGCCCATGCTCGCTACTAATGTTGGACAAACATAATACGGTTTTGCAGAAACTCCGTTTTCAAAAATTCTGTATAACGCTTGTTTATCTTTCGCAACTTTATTTAAGTCTTCAAAATATTCGTTTGCTTCGGTATAGTAATAAGACTTGTCGTGTTTTTCGCTTCTATTTATAATATCGTTAAGTTTTGTGGTTCTTTTTAGTTTTTCAGGAAATTCAAATCTTTCACACTTGTCATTATCCAAGAAAGCCACAATGAAAATCCTGGTGCGATGCTGTGGAACATTTCCATAATCGATTGCATCCATCACTCGATATCTAAAGCTATAGCCGTAAGGAACTAAAGTGTTATATACAGTTAAAAATGTTTTACCATCATCATGCTCAATAAGATTTGCAACATTCTCAAGAAATATAACCTGAGGTCTTTTAGATTTTACTACTCTCTCAATTTCGTAAAACAGCATTCCTCTTGAATCTTCAAAACCTCGCTGCTTACCAAGGATTGAAAAAGGCTGACATGGAAAACCCGCCACTAATACATCAAAGTCTGGTATAGTGGCAACATATACTTTTCTTATATCTTTTTCTACCAAATGTTCGTTTCCAAAATTATGACGATAAGTTCTTGCGGCATCTCTATCAAATTCATTTGCCCAGGCAATTTCAAATCCAGCTTGCACGAATCCAATGTCTATTCCTCCGATACCACTGAATAAACTACAAACCTTCATATACCTCACCTTCCGACATTAAACTTTAGATATATTATACAATAATTTGTGCGTTTTTTCAACAGCATACGATAACATAAATTTCCAGATGATTTATCTCTCACATTTGTTGACTTTAATATGTGTTTATGGTATACTAAGGTCAAAATTAGACTAAATTCAGGTCAAAGGAGCCGCCAAAATGAAACGCGATCTATTTTATCTTGATTCCTACATAATTCAAAAAGATATGAGAATAAGGCTACCGAAAGCTGCCGCAAAAAACTTGGGATTAGAATGCGGTAAAAGTCTTCTTGAGGTTTATGTCGATAAGGAAAATAGCGAAATAGTTTTAAAGGTTGCTGATGATAATTTACAGGAGGATTCTAACTCATGAATTGCATAGAAATCCTTTCTACGTTTTTAAACAGCATTAATATCGACCCTGATACATATTACGGATTGTTTGATAGATTAATCTCATCTCAACCGATTGACAAAGCAAATACCACATCAGAACACGGAGTTAGAACTATTCAGAAAATATTAATTGATACCTATGCTTTAAATTCCTCAAAAGTAAAAAAATGTGCAGATATTATTTCAAAAGAATTTTGTCCTATTGGTAGGCGCGAAAAAGATTTAATTAAACATTATTTAGACTATAAAGATAATGACTCTTTAGTCTCTCTCCAAAAAGTATTGGATTTTTCTGATGAGAATTTTGCACGCATTGCAAGAATAATAAATGACGAATTTGAAGATTTATCAAGCGAAGCTGAACTATGCTTTATTAAAAACTGGCATGCTGCAATTGACGCAAAAGATGAACCTAAACTTTTCGATTATCTACAAGGAATCTATTCTCGTCTAACATCACTTTTAAATGAGAATTACTTATCTTTACTTGATATCTATAATTACAATTCAACTTTTGTTGCAGAAGAATTAAAGCCCGAATATCAAACTAAGCTTTTAGATTTCTGTTCAAATGATTCTAAGATGAGCGCAAAGGAAGCACGAGCAATCTTCTGCAAGAAATATGAAGATGTTTTATTACAGTCTTTGCAAGAAGAATCAAATAATGATGAACTTGATACCATCATGAATCGTTCATCAAGTATCAATACACCGTTTGAAAATTTCTTAGCCGAAGACTACAAACTTGTTTTCTTAAATATCAACCAAAAATTATATGATCAAAGTTTAAATCATGATGATTTTCTTAATCGCGTATTATCATTACTATATTATTCTTATAGAGTTTTGGACAACCATCGAACACTGGCTATCAACATTGATAACATATTTACAGCTAAGGGACAAAATCTCAAATGGATGTTATATAGCTACATTGGTATATATGCGGAGCATTTTATCCAAACTGTTGAAAACAGAATGTTCTATAAGCCCGAAGAACTTTGCTTTGCAAAATGTCAATATCTTGGGATAGAATTAGACGATGTAAATAAGAACCTTATCAAACAGTTTTTCAAAGGAAAAGTTGATGTATCAGAACTTCAATCTTCGTTAAATATTACAGAACAAAAATTGAGTCGTATTCTTCTTGATTACGAAAATATCTGGTATGGATACACCTTCTCGGATTGTTTTGTTATTGAATCAGGGAACTATAAGCAAAACAAAGAGATTTCATTTATCAAAAACACTAATCAAATTCTACTTACATTCAACAAATATCGTCACGACGATCGCAAAATCCCTTGTCCTGAATGTGCCGGACTTGACATAAGCGGAAATTCTTTCCCCGAGGTCGGTCTTCGTAGCTGGGAGTGCAAAAACTCAATATGTCCATCCAGAAGTAAGTCCAACAGAGGAAAACGATATTCTAAAAAATCCAACTTCATGCAGTTGGGATTTGAAAACAACGATACAAACGATATCGTCTCTCGCGACATGATAAAACAATGGAGACGTGACATTGTAAAGGTTAATTCACAAGCAGAAATATATAATATGCTTATTAAATATTTTTCATTTAATAATGAAAAGATTTTGTTTGTGAATGAAGAAAGCAATGATTCTATATCTTTTTCTGATTATGGACGCAATGTTTCTTATATTAACTTACAACAAATAGTTAATATGCGAACTCTTGAAAATGAATTCGATAATTATTTCAGAGACGGCGATTATATCACACGATATTTAAATCAAATTTCGAGAAGAAGAACTAAAGCAGATGCAGAATTAAATAAGAAGATTCTAAAAACCAAAGGAGCTATGCTTGCGCATGGTGATAGCAGAAAGATTCTTTCCAAAGTTTCTGATAATACATTTACTGCTGCCGTAACCTCGCCACCTTATTACAATGCGCGAGAATATTCTCAGTGGCCTAACTTTTATCTGTATCTATCTGACATGTATGATATAATTAAAGAAACCTATCGTACTATGAAACCAGGTGGAATATATTTATATAATGTCGGCGATATCTGCGGAAACGAAAACACTGTTGTTAGTTCCAAAATGGGCGAAAAAAGAATACTGTTAGGTGCTTATACTATTCATTTATTTACATCAGCCGGATTCGAATTGCTTGACGATATTCTATGGGATAAAGGAGAGCCCCAAAGCAACCGACAAATGAACGACGGTAAATTCACTCCCTTTTATCAAAAGCCCATGAATGTTTACGAGCATATGTTTGTCTTCAAAAAGCCTGGTGCCCGTGCAATAGTCAATAAAAACATTGATGATGTTTTGCCTGAAAATTGGGATAAAAATATTGTTAACTTCAAACCGGTTTTCAAAATTAATTGTAATGGTGAAAATATCTTGGGACATACAGCACCATTTCCTGAAGATATTCCAACCTTTGTAGCAAGGGTATTTACTCGTTCTAAAAACGATATCGTATTAGAGCCGTTTGCAGGTTCGGGAACCTCGATGATTGCTGCAAGTAAGGCAAATGTAAAATCGTTAGGAATCGAACTTTGTGAAGAATATGTTGATCTCTCTATAAAAATTGGCAAAGAAAACAATATTAATATCGTGCAATTATAAAAAATGAGAGGAACTAATTGTTCCTCTCATTTCAGACTGTAGAAAAACCCCGATTTGCAAGCAAGTCGGGGTTAAATTATGCCT